>Ga0315284_10000423_pt1 | contig 58095 bp, 55 predicted proteins | sample YL17G09_16_MG_FD_203696 | JGI IMG/M metagenome (GOLD analysis project Ga0315284, IMG submission 203696) | Sediment microbial communities from Yellowstone Lake, YNP, Wyoming, USA - YL17G09_16 | ecosystem: Environmental > Aquatic > Freshwater > Lake > Sediment | place: USA: Wyoming | collected...
CGATGGGATCCCCCTGGATCGTGACCTCAACGCGAGGGGCACCGGACTGCTTCTTCTGCATCGCTAGCTCGAAGGCCGGGGCGTAGCGGTCGAAGTCCTCTGCGAAAATGTGGGCTCCGCCGGACTTCTCAGCCATTGCGGAGAGCAAGTTGCGGTCCGCGTAGTAACCGTACTCCACGATGGTTGCTGAGGCGAAGCCGCCCGCCGCCTTCTCTACGGTCTTGAGGATGTCGGCACGCGGCCACTGGTTGTCACAGCCGTCGCTCATGAAGAACAGGCTGGAGACGCTTCCAGGGGCCTTCTTGGACACACGCTCCACGACCTTGGCCGCTTCTTCCAAGGGCTCCTTGAACCCGGTGAGGCCTTGCGGCTTGATCCAACGGTCAATGGCCTGCTCGACCTGCTTGAGGTCCGTGAGAGTGGCGACCGGCTCGGCCTCCAGTAGAGTGCCGAACTGGCCTCGCCCACTGAACCAGATGATCGAGATGGTGTCCTTTTCCTTGAGAAGCTTCGGCAGCTTCTTCTTGAGCTGCTCACGGATCTTCGGGAGATCTGAGTACATCGAGCCGCTGCAATCGATCACCACTAGGTGATTGGTGGGGGCCTCGACTGCTTTCGGGGCCTCTGTGGTCTGGTCTTGGGTTTGATTGACCAGGAACAGGTCTTTGGAGATTAGGTACGAACGGGTGTTGGGCATTAACGGCGATCCTTTCGCCTTCTAGATACACCGGATGTTGGCGGCGGGTCTTTTTGTACCGTCCCTTAGTTGCTTTGTACTGCCGAATCCGGTAAGAGTAGGACGATCAAGGGGTTCGTATGTCACGTCTTCAATTGCTCTCTAAGGTGAGACTGAGTCGCATAATACCTAGCCGCAGGGCTGGGTACGATTAGTGACCCTCAACCTGGAGACTATATATGCGCAAGGATTTGGCGCAGTTGATCGTGGAGACCCCTCGTCATAACACCGGGGAGTTCTTCAAGGTACATCGGCGCAAGGCTAAGCAGGACCTCGACTTGGCACCAACCAAGCAGGGGATGCGGCGGCCATACCTGGAACGTAAGGAATTCGGAGATTATCTGTCGCCCCTCAAGGGTGTCCTGCGTAAGAACGTGGGGCGGCCTTGGGACAAGGTTTTCTCTGAGCTGAACTCGGCTTTGCAAGGCGGCGGGACGGTCGTTGAGCACGTGAAGGTTCACCTTCGCGGGTACATCGAACTTAGTCCGGTCTTCATCAATGGGAAGCCGCATACGACACCTCCATATTTCGCATTTGGAAGTGGAATGGAGGGTCCTCAACCGCTCAATAACACGTTCTACGTGGATCCGCACGGGATCCTTCGTCATGCGAAGGCTCGTCCTCAGAAGCGTCAGAAGCCGGTCATCGAGCACGTCAAGATTGACGATTCGACCGCTTTTCACAAGATCGATGGTCTGTGGTATCGCGTTTGGACCAAGCCGCTGCCCCTGGCGGATCGGGCTCACCCGCCCATCTACGATCTCGTGCTCAAGAAGTGGGTTCGCTGTGTCGAGCACAAGCCCTTTTCTTGGCGTCGGGAGAAGGTTGCGGAAGCGGCGGAGGTGCTGACCTACCGCTGGGAGGTTGCGGGCACCTCGGGCACCTGGAATCTGGAGCACCTCCACGGCTCGAATCGTGTGGCGTACCGCAAGGAATCGGTCAGTTCCCGCACGATTCGTCGTGAGGGTCTGGACCGACTCAAGGCGGCGTGAAAAAGCCCTTGACCTTTTGGTTTCTGGTGTATAGGGTGCAAGCGTGAGGTAGCGCCCTATGGGTTGGACCTCTCGTACTGCCAATCGCACCCTCGCGGGTTTGGAGCGGCAGCGGACGTTCTGAAAACAGCTCGACAGCTCGTGATTTGAGGCCCCGTCCAGGGCTTGCGTCATGGGAAGTGCTCGGGCCAGACGACTACGGGAGTAGCCAAAACCATGAAAATCGACGCTCGTCTCACATTTAACAAGGTCCAGTTCGATCAGGATGCCGACGCGCACCTGGTCTTGTCATTGACGGCTCCGGCGGTCACAGGGGATGCCAAGCGCCCTCCCTTGTGCTTCGTGCCGCTCATCGATGTGTCTCCTTCGATGGAAGGGGAGAAGCTTGCGTACGCCAAGAAGTCGCTCATCAAGTTGATCGACCACCTGACGCCCAACGACTACTGCGGGCTCATCCAGTTTTCGTACGACGCCCAGGTCTTGCAGAAGCCGGTGCGTTGCACCCTGGAAGCCAAGGACGACCTCAAGCGTAAGGTCGGTGCTCTGCGTCTCAGCGGGGCCACCAACATCGCTTCCGCGTTGCTCGAAGGCTTCTCGGTCGCCAACAACATGGACCTGCCCTCAGAGGTGATCACTCGTGTGATCCTCTTTACGGATGGGGCTGCCAACACGGGTCCGGCCAAGACTCCGGCGGAGATCCTGGCTCTCGTGAAGCCGAACATCGGCATCGCCTCAGTGAGTGCCTTCGGGTACGGCAATGATGCCCAGCAGGACTTCCTGCTGGATCTCGCGAAGTCCGGTAACGGTAACTACGCTTTCGTCCAGAACCCCGACGATGCTCTTTCGGCCTTCGGTAAGGAGCTGGGTGGTCTGCTGTCTACCCATGCGACGAACCTCGTGCTGGAGGTTTCACCGCTTGCGGGCCACCAGATCACTGGGGTCATCTCGGACGTGGAGGTCGAGGACGAGGCGCTGGGTCAGATCGCGATCAAGATCCCGGACATCCTTTCTGAGGAAACCCGGCATATCGTCATCGGGGTCAAGCTCCAAGCGCAGAAGAACGCCTTCCCGCGTGAGGTCAATGTCTTCGATGTGAAGATCGGGTACGACATCTTGGACGCTAACCTTCGTCGGGAGCACAAGACTCTTGAGGTGAAGGCCAAGGTGCAGTTCGTCAAGGCCGGTGAAGAACAGAAGGCGGCTGACTCGGACTTGGACCAGATCGTTGGGTTGGCTCAGATTGTGCGAGCCCAGATCGAGGCTGAGACGCATGCCAAGGCGGGCAACTACATGCAGGCCGCTGCGGTTATGAACGCCTTCTCGGTTGACGTGGGCAATCGTGGTTTGGTTGGTCTTGGAGCCGTGGCTCAGGACCTGTCGAGTCGGGTCGGTTCTCAAGTCTCGTACACAAGCTCGGGCAACTCTGCGTACATGGCCAGCATCAGCCGAGGGGCAACCCGAGGGTTGGGCGGCACGTACGATGTTGGGGCCGCTGCGGTCTTGCGTTCCGCCGGTGTCGTGCTGTCCAACTCTTCTCAGGACGGCACGGCGGCCTCGTTCACGGTGGATGACGCCCCGGATGTTCAGATTAGTGGTGGGGACGCCCCGGATGTTATCCTTGGCGGGGTGGCGAACGGGGCTCTGAATCTGGGTGCCGTTACGACCACCAACGTTCCGCAGCATTGGATCAACGGGGGTGTGCAGGTATTGCCTGGGGTGAACCCGGTGGTGTCTGCTCCGTTCCTGGTGATGCCTACGCCCGTTCCTGTGGCTGCTAAGCCCGAAGTTGAGAAGCCCAAGGCCAAGGCTAAGAAGAAGGGTCTGGCCCAGAAGTCCGACCGCTGGTAACCGCTGAGCTGTAGGTCTGGAAGGGGCGGTGGCCGAGAGGCTTCCGCCCCTTTTCAATTGATCTCTGGTAATTGCTTTGCCGGTGTAGTAAATAGGGGAGGGATTATGGCTACGTTAGAACAGATCAAAGAAGTCCGTGCTCGGTCCGGTGTCGGGATGGACGCTTGCCGTAAGGCGCTCGAAGAGTCCGGCGGGGATGTCGAGGGAGCGTTGGAGCTGCTCAAGAAGCGTGGCGTCATCAAGGCTGCGGAACGAGCTGGGCGGCTTGCCACTGAGGGTAAGGTGGTCCCTTACAACCACAGTGACGGGAAAATCGTGGCCGTGGTTGAGATCAACTGCGAGACAGACTTTGCGGCGAAGTCCGAGGCCTTCAAGCAGTTCGCGGATTTGGTGTTGATGCAGATCACGGCGGCAGCCCCGTTGGCGGTGCGTGAGCAGCAGGTCCCTCTGGACGTGTGGGAAGCTCAGCGGGCCGTGTTCCTGTCCCAGATCCCTGCGGACGCCCCTGAGGACCGGAAGGCGAAGATCCTTGCGGGCAAGTACACGAAGTGGTGCTCCGAGGTTTGCCTCTTGGATCAGGAGTCTGTGGTCGTCCCGGGTAAGACCATCGAGCAGCTTCGTGTGGAGCTGGGTGCCAAGCTTGGGGAGAACGTCACGATCCGTCGGTTCATCCGGTGGGAAGTTGGCGAGGGTCTCGGAACGTAAAGGTTGGTGGTTGGTTATGTCTTTCAAGTATCAAGCTCAGATGCTGAACCAGAGCGATTTGGTCGAAGTCGTGGCTGAGAAGCAAGTCTTGTGCGTTAAGGGTTGAACGTGGGCTTGGACGCGGTTCTGGGCTTAGGTGGGCCGCCACCCAGTAATCGGAACCGTCGCATGGTTACAGATCGCCTGCTTCTTCTTAGGTATAACATGGCGTCATCAATAGTGTGACTTGAGACGTACTTATCTTGTTCTGGAGTCCACCAGTTCTTCGGGCCCCGGCGTACCATGCCTTCAGGTCTAACCCACTGCATAATTGCTAAGTACGCTGTGTGCTTGCGTTCCAATCTGAGAGTGCTGTCCGTGTACAGAACCTGGGCGACTCGTTGCGCGTGTTCTTTGGTCACAAGCAAGTTGAAAATCTGATCACGCTTGTTACGTACTGCCCGTTTCAGATACCCTATTTCTTTGCTTAAGAAGTTGGTATACGCCAAAGCAATCGATTCGCTTTTGGTGGTCAGGGACACAAAAGGTAACCCTTGTTCCGTGTAGCCTAGTGATCCGTCCCCGTCTACCAAACCACGAAAGTAGTCCCTTGGGCTGAAGTCCCAAGTAGGTGGCACTATAGTTTCCGATTTAGCTCCGACAGGGACACCAAACTTGAGCAGAGCCTCACGGGTATCTCTATCGTAGAGGGCCCAGCAACATGATGTGTATGCATCTTTGAAGTTGGTGTCTCGGGTTCTCTCAGAGATGCGTGAGTACGCCGTGAACGCGCTCTGGAAATCCTCCAAGAGTGGTTTATCTAGAGCTTGGATTTCAACCGTAATCTTGCCCCGGTTGCGGGTGCTGGCTTGATGGTGGCCGTCCGCCTGCAAAAAGCCTACAATGTAGGACAACTGTGGTATCTCTAAGAAGTGGTGGCCCATACTAACCATTTCTTAGAAATAGGGTCTCAAGGTTGTGAGACCTGCTTTGGCGGGTGTAGTGCTACCTATGTTCTCCCTCGAAGAAACCCTGACTTGGACCGCTGATGACGTTTTCGTCCGGATCAGGTTGGTGCTACCGCCTGGTTGGAAGCTAGAGTACGCCCTCGAAGAAGGCTGGCACTACCTCAAAGTGCTGGATGCTGAGGGGGTGCAACAGTGGGCCGGGGAGCATGTGGACCCGAAATTGGCGGGTTTGGACGCCCTTGGGTGGCTAAAGCTGCGGGACTATCAGGTGAAAAACCCGGCGTGGCAGCCTCGGGAACACGAGGTTCCGCACTACCGGCCGTCTGGGGTTGTGGTGTCATCTCAGCCTGACCCGGCGGATTTGGACCCAAAGGAGATTGACGCGGTGTATAGGACCTCTCGTTGAAAGAAGGGTGTCCTACGCATGACGGTCAAGTACGGAATTGAGGCTCGTCAGAAGATGCTACGCGGCATCAACAAACTGGCGGACGCGGTTGTTGTCACGATGGGGCCCAAGGGCCGCAACGTGTGTTTGGAGAAGGCCTTTGGTGCCCCGTTTATCACGAAGGACGGTGTGTCGGTCGCCAAAGAGATTGAGCTGGCGGATCCGTACGAGAACATTGGGTGCCGGATCATCCGTGAGGCGGCCAGCAAAACTTCCGAGGATGCGGGGGACGGTACCACGACCTCTACGCTGCTGGCCCGTTTCATGGCCGTGCAAGGGATGAAGCAGCTTGCTGCTAACTTCTCTCCGGTGGCCTACAAGCGAGGGATGGACAAGGCGGCAGCGTTGCTGGTGGACGTTATCGTCTCTGGTTCAATCCCGGTCAAGACGCAGCAGGACATCGAGAGTGTGGCGGCGATATCTGCTAACGGGGATCGCGTGATCGCCAAAGTTATTGCCGACGCAGTGGCTAAAGTTGGGCGGGATGGGGTGGTGAATATCGAAGAAGGTAAGGGCATGGAGACCGTGGTGGAAGCCACCGACGGTATGAAGCTCGCCCGAGGTTGGGTGGACCCGTCGTTCTGTTTTGATGCGGCTCAGCAAGAGTCAGTTATGAAGGATGCCTACGTGTTGGTGACGGATCACGTGGTGCTCTCAGTACGCCCGTTCCTGGCGATTCTTGAAGAACTGGTGAAGACCGGGGGGTCTCTGCTGATCCTAGCGCCTGATTTCCAAGGTGATTCGATCGCGACTTTCTACCACAACATCAAGCAGCTCAAGACCCAGTTGATCAAAGGTCCTGGTTACGGTGCTACTCAGCACGATATCCTGGAGGACATCGCGATTCTTACTGGGGCCACGTTCGTTTCCAAGACCATAGGGATGGGTTTGGATTCGGTAACGATGGAGCACTTGGGTCGGCTCGGTAGTGTACGGGTGACAGCCAAGGATACCCTGCTCATTGACGGGGCTGGGGATCAGGTAAACGTCGATGCCCGGATAGCTCAGATCAAGGCCCTTATCGAGAGGTCTGGATCAGAGTACGATCGGGACCGTCTGCGAGAACGCATGAGCAAGCTTCTTGGTGGTGTGTGCGTGATTCGGGTGGGGGCTGTTTCCGAGCTGGCCATGAAGGAAACGAAGTCCCGTATGGAGGACGCCCTTTACGCGACCAAAGCAGCGATTGACGAGGGCATCGTTCCTGGCGGTGGTCTGGCCTACCTGCGGGCTGCTCAAGCGGTTCAAGCTGTGCAAGCCAACGAGGACGGGCTGTTTGAGGCCCATGAGCTTCCACAGGGTGTGGACGAGGAAGCGGGTTTTGCGATGGTGCTTCAGGCGTGCAATGAGCCCCTTCGCCAAATTGCCTGTAATGCAGGGCTGGTTGGGGACCTTTACGTGGCCAAGGTCTTGGAGGCTGACGAGCATGTGGGTTTCGATGCCTCGGACATGACCATGAAGAACCTTCTTGAGGCGGGGGTTGTGGATCCCACGAAGGTTGTCAGGGCGGCTCTGATCAACGCGGTTTCGGTCTCAGGTACGCTTTTGACTACAGAGGCGATCATCTCTAACGGGTGATGGTCGTTAGCCCTTTGTTGAAACACCGTGATCGATGGACTCACGGCTCCAACGGGTGGGTGGGACGCGGCTGACGCATATCCGGTATTCCGACGTGCCTCGGGTGGCTCAGGCCATCATAGATGCGATGGCCGGTCGGGCTCGGGTGCTGTCTGGGCGGTCACATACCACCCCGTATGTTGAATTCGTTCGGGATCAGGCTTACACGGTCGTGGTACGCGGGGACGATTGGCGCAAGATCTTCCCGTTTCTTCGCTACAGCTCGGCCTCGTATCGCCCGGTTATTCCGCCGGGGAATCAGCCGCCGCCAATTATGTCCCCGCAACCAAAGCGGACTATGCAGCCTCCGCCGGTAAATCCAGCGGGTGGGCTCCAGTCCTTTTTGGAGGGCTTCCAGTTTGATGAGTACAGCAAGATCCAGAAATTGCTGACGACGATTAACTTGGGTGGTGTAGACCACCCAAGTCCGGCATGGCGACCGTCAACTCCTTTTCCGGATCCCCCGTCACTGATCCCGCCGCAACAGCGTACCGATTCGTTCTCGTATACGGACACTGTGTTGTACAACCGTTTGGTTCAAGTGTTGCAGCAGCTCTTCCCGACGGATTTCCCCACGACAAATCTCTGAGGTCTCTATGCCCATCGATCCAGCCGGTACCGCCCCAGGCATTACGCCTAAGATTGAGGATCCTACGGTCCACAACATGCGTTGCAAGAGCTACCCGCAGTGTGACTCCATGACCTCTATCGAGATGAAGCACCAGGGTTTGCCTGCGGGTAGCCGGATGTACCAATGCACCAAGTGCAAACGTTCGTGGGGGATCCCTGTTGGTGGTTCTATCGACCTGTGAGTGCAGATGATTTCATTCGTTGCCCGCAATGTAGGGGCCAGCTTCTACCAAGTGGTGTAGAGGTCCATCGACACGTCTGTGAGGGTTGCGGTCAGAACTACCACGCAATCCTCCAGTTCGTTCCTGTGGATCCTATACGTAGGGTGGAAGGGTTGCTCGGTTCGGGTGATGCTACAGCAAGTCCAACATCAGAAGGAGGGGACACGATTCCTTCGACGCTTCGTTGAAGGGGGTCTAACCTCTCCGGTTCTGTTGGTAGGCAATGAGGGCGTGGGCCGACGCTTTTCTGTGCTGTGTGCGATTCGGGAGGCGTTCTGTGTTGGAACGCGAGAACCCGATTGCCCTTGTCCATCTTGCTACCAAATTCTCCATCAAGTGCACACGGACGTGTTTGTGCACGAGGCTGGAGAGAAGGACATTGGCGTTGAAGAAGTTCGTGGGATCATCGAAGAAGCTAGAAATTATCCGACGGCGGCGGATATTCGCTGCTTTGTGATCGACGGTGCGGATCGCTTTACTTTGGCGGCAGCAAACGCTCTGTTGAAAACGCTCGAAGAACCGCCAGCTCGGGCCAGGTTTTTTCTGCTCGCTGAGTCATTGGAGCACGTTTTACCGACAATTCGTTCACGGTGTGGGGGCATACGCTACACGCCTTTGCCGGAAGATTTTGTTCTATCAGAGCTTCATCGATACGAGCCTAACGACGCTAAAGCTCTTGTCTACGCACGCATGGGAGAGGGTTCGGTAGGCTCCGCTATCCGGTACTGCGGATCGGGGCGTCTTACGCTTCGGGACCAAGTATTTAGGGTCCTCCAGTTAGCGCTGGGGAAAGACCTACCGTCTCTTTTTGCCTTGATTGATACGATGGATCAGGACTTGGTGCTGGCTTTGAAATTCTTGGATCAAGTCCTGCACGATGTTCTTATCGTCCGTGTAGATCCCATGCGAGTCATCAACTCGGACCGCGTTCAAGACCTCATCGCAATGGGTCAAACCCCTACTCAAGTGTGGGCCACGCTAGCTCAGAAGGTGCGGGCTCTTAGAGCCCAGTACCGTGGGACGAGACTTCATTTATCCTTCCACCTTAAGACAATTCTCATCGAGCCCTTCATCTGATCATCGAGCGTTATGGCCCCGAAGGAATCATCATTCAGACCGTTTGTGGTTGCGTTTGGGGGCGAGGACTTTTTCCTCGACCGGGATATCGAGAAGGCTCTTCAGGCCAAGCGTAGTGTTCTCAGGCTAGATGGCGAAGACGGCCTCACTGACGAGCAACTCGTAACGTTTTGCGAGCGGTACTCAGAGACCCCTCATATGATCATTGTGGACAATGCTCATAAAGTGAAGGGGGATAAGGCCCTTCGAGCTTTCATTGAGGCCAAAGACATCGCGGACACTTCGTTGGTTCTTGTGGTGATTATACGCAGCGAGAAGCTCCCCGAGATCTGGTCTTTGGCTTCTTCTAAGGGTAAGGGCGTTGAGCGTAAGAAGCCTAAACCTTGGGAAACTGACTCCTACACTGACTTCATTCGACTTGAAGCAACGCGCTTACGTGTTGTGATCAGCGGTGACGTGTCCGCGCTGTTGCTCCAGTATGTGGGACCGGATTTTTACCGCCTCGCTAACGAGCTACGCAAGTTAGCGATCTATGTTGGGCAGGCGGGGACTATCACAAAAGAGCATGTCTCGTTGGTCACCACGCGGACCCCGAAAGCGGAGCCCTACCAGGTAGCCGAGGCTGTGCTGGCGAAGGATTCTCGTCTCGCCATGAATCTTTTTTCTGTGCTCTACATGAACTCCGGGGATGACGCGAACATTCCGGTTGTACGTGCGCTTATGAAGCAGATCGAGAAGACCGCCACCATTCGTAGCCTTCTTGATCGAGGTGTAAGTGAGGAGGACATTGCGGTCTTGCTGGGCATGAAGCCATGGCCTTTCAAGAATGTAGCGGCACCCCTTGCTCGAAAACATGATCTCAGGGCCCTAGTGCGTCACATGGGTCGCCTGTGCAAATTAGATGCAGATGTAAAGGGACCAGCACGGTCTAAGCGGACGTTAGTTGAACTGGCCATTTTGGGGATTGCTGAATAGGGAGCTTTCATGGATCAGACTGCACTCACTGCGACCAACGGTAACGGTTCCAGCCTCTCGAAGTTCACTCGTAAGAGAGACGGCGTTACCCTGCAAGAGTTCGACACCTCTAAGCTAGCTAGGGCCATTCATGCCGCTTGGGTGGAGAGTGTTGGGACAGTGCGTGAGGGCGATATGGAAGCTGTCATCGCGACGGTTCTTCAATCGTTGCACGCTAATGTGGTTGACGTGGAGACTGTTCAGGATGCAGTAGAAACTGCCCTTATGCGGCACGGTCAGTTTAAGGTCGCTAAGGCGTACATTCTTTACCGCCACCAGCGACAAGAGTTGAGAGCACTTCGTGAAAAGGCCGTGGATTCCAAGGGTATTTCGGACTACATCCACGCCAGTAAGTACGCCAGGTATATCCCCGCGTTGAAGAGGCGCGAGTTGTACGCGGAGACCGTAGCTAGGGTAGAGGGCATGCACCTCGGGCAATTCCCGGAGATGCAGTACGAGATCACGGAAGCCTTTAACTTGGTGCGTGAGAAACGGGTGCTTCCTAGCATGCGGTCCATGCAGTTCGGTGGGACGGCTATTCTGGCGAACCACAACCGCATGTACAATTGCAGCTTTTCTTTGATCGACCGCATGGGTGCTTTTTCTGAAGCGCTCTACCTCCTTCTCTCCGGTTGCGGCGTGGGGTATTCTGTTCAGTTCGATCACGTCGAGAAGCTGCCCGCGATCAAGTACGTTGACCTCAAGAAAGTGGTCCATCATGTGGTGGCAGACACGATCGAGGGTTGGGCCAATGCCCTCAAGGCTCTGCTTCAGAGTTACCAGAGTGGTACCAACTTAGAGGTGAGCTATCACAAGATCAGGCCAGCGGGGACGCCTCTCAAGACCTCTGGCGGGGTTGCCCCAGGACACCTGAAGCTAAAGGAGTCCTTGGAGCGTATCCGTTCTGTTTTGTCTTCGGCGCAAGGCAGGAAACTTCGTCCTATTGAGTGCCACAGGATTTTGTGTCATGCCGCCGATGCTGTGCTCTCTGGCGGTATTCGCCGATCGGCTATGATCTGCCTGTTCTCGTTCGATGACTCTGAGATGATGTACGCGAAGACAGGTAACTGGTTCAGCGTGGATCCTTGGTTTGCGAACTCTAACAACTCCGTGGTTCTCAAGCGGGATGAGGTGAAGAAGAAGCAGTTCAAGAGGATCTTCCAAATGACTCGGGAGTGGGGTGAGCCCGGGTTCTACTTCACAGCTAACTACGACTACGGGACTAACCCGTGTTGCGAAATTGGCTTGAATCCGATCCTAGTGGTTGACGCTAAGCTCAAGGAGGAGGCGGCGGCGCAAGGGGTCACAGTAGAGGTGGGGGACACGCATACGGGTTGGGCCTTTTGCAACTTGTGCGAAATCAATGCAGCCAAGTTTTCCTCTTACGAGGATTTTGAGGCCGCAGCTAAGGCCGCAACTTTGATTGGCACCTTGCAAGCTTCCTACACGAAGATGCCTTACCTTGGTTGGGTTTCTGAGCAGATCGCTAAGAACGAGGCTTTGCTTGGTATCGGTATGACGGGCATGTTGGACGCCCCTGGTATTGCGTGTAACCCCGAGTACCAGAGGCGGGTGGCTGCTAAGATCAAGGTGTGGAACGCGGAGTACGCCGCTTTGTTGGGTATTCGTCCCGCCGCTCGGACCACCTGCGTTAAGCCGTCGGGTACCACGTCCTTGGAGCTGGGCTGCGTGGGCTCAGGGCATCACGCACACCATGCTCGTAGGTACATTAGGCGGGTAACCGCAGACGAGTTGGAGCCGGTGTTTCAAGCGTTCAAGGCTGTGAACCCGCACATGTGCGTGAAAAAGCCGGATGGCAAGTGGGTCATTGAATTTCCTGTGGAGGCTTCAGCTCAAGCCACCCTAAAGGACGACATTCAAGCGTTGCAGTTCCTGGACATGGTGAAGTCAACCCAGCAGAATTGGGTTCTTCCTGGGACAAGTGACGCCACGGGGTCCCCTGGTCTGAACCATAACGTGTCCAATACGGTCACGGTTCGTCCCGATGAGTGGGGGGACGTAGCTGATTATTTATGGTCGAATCGAGAGTTCTTTACGGGGGTCTCTCTGCTTGCTAGCAGTGGGGATAAGGACTTCGCTTTCGTCCCGAATGAGGCTATCGTGACCGATGCCGATGAAAAACGTTGGAACGCGATCTTGAGCGAGTACACGCCAGTCAACTACGCTTTGTTAGTTGAGGACGCCGACGGCACGTCTCTTACTAGCGAGCCCGCGTGTGCCGGTGGGTTGTGTCTGACTTGAGGCTTTATGGATCTAGGTATTCTCGTTGAAGGCGTGGTAGAGCTGGACCCGATGAGCGGCCGTATGGTGCTTCGGGTCCAGCAAGTGGACGGTTCAAACACGTTTCTGGACGTGCAGGAGCAACTGGAGCGTTACAAGGGCGAGGAAATCCGTTTCATTGTGACGCCCCAGAGGTCCATCCAGGAGCTTGCCCGTATGGTGGAAAGCGGGGAGCTTCCGGTCGATCAGGTTCCTACGCTGAAAGCGCCCGGGACCACGACGCATTAGACTGGAATTTTCGGAAGCTCCGGTGTAGTAAAGGGCATGCCCGAGAACTTTTTTGACCTCATGACGCAGCTTGGGTCCGATACCGCCCCAGGACAGCCTGGATCGGATCGCATTATCGAGCTGGAAAGCCTCATCATAGAGGCCCGTCATGCCTACTACAACACCGAGTCCCCTGCGGTTGAGGACGAAGTTTACGATGCTTGGGTGGACGAGCTGTCTTCCCTCAAGAACGATAGCCCGGCCGTTACGGGGATCGGGGCCACGCCCGTTTCCGAGTGGTTGAAGGCAGCCCACACGATTCCTATGGGGTCGCTGAGCAAGATCAACACGCTCGAAGAACTGACCGCTTGGGTAATGGGCACGGGAGAGTCCAAGTTTGCCCCGTTGCTCGTGACTGAGAAGCTCGACGGTATCTCGATTGCAGTGGACTACGTGAAAGGGGCCTTCTCGCGGGCTGTGACACGCGGGGACGGCATCCAGGGCGAGGACATCTCCGTGAACGTTGCCAGGATGCAGGGCGTCCCAGGGAAGCTTGCAAAGCCCTTTACGGGGACATTGCGTGGGGAAGTGGTGCTCAAAAAAACCGACCACGCCAAGTATTTCCCGCAGTACGCCAACCCTCGGAACGCGGCCTCAGGTATCGCCAAGCGTCTGGATGGCCATGGCTGTGAGCACCTGACCATCATGTTTTACCATGTGGCTGACGGGCAGGACTTCGAGTCCGAAGGGGAGCAGTTCGCGTGGTTATCTGAGATGGGGCTCCAGATTCCGAACTGGTATGTGACGGCGATGACGCCGGGGATCAGGACCCCACATGACCTCTGGCTGGAGTACCAGCAATTCAAGCGGGCGGAGCTGGATTACGAGATCGACGGGCTCGTGATCCGCATCAACGACATCGCGACTCAACTGGCTCTCGGGGAAGTGGACAACCGGCCCAAGGGTCAGGTGGCGTTCAAGTTTGCCCCCATGACCCGTGAGTCCGTGCTGCAACGCATCGACTGGCAGACGGGTGGTTCGGGTCGGATCACGCCGGTAGCTATCTTCAACCCGGTTCGGGTTTTGGGTGCCGAGATCACGTGCGCAAGCCTCTACAACGTGGCGTATATCAAGCAGCTTGGGTTGGATGTGGGGGCTACCATTCTGATCGCTCGGGCTCAGGACGTGATCCCTCGTGTGGCGGCTGTTCGTAAGGCCACAGGGACCGTGGCAGAGCCGCCGTTGTTCTGCCCGACCTGCAAAGGTCGCACGCAGATGGAGGGCGAGTACCTGGTCTGCACCAATACGGCGGAGTGCCCGGCTCAAGCGGTGGGCCGCATCAAGCGCTACGTGGCGGTCCTGGGCATCCTGGAGTGGGGTGAGACCCTCATCGAGAAGCTTGTGGCTCTGGGGCTCGTGAACGATGTTTCGGACCTCTACAAGCTGACCGAGGGCAAGTTGGCGGACGTGGACCGGATGGGTCCCAAGTCAGCGGCCAAGGTCGTCAAGACGTTGTGGGCCAGGAACAAGATCACCATGGACACGCTTCTTGGGTCGCTCTCGATCCCGTTGTGCGGACCGAGCACGATCAAGATGGCCATGAATGCGGGCCTGGACAGCCTAGAGAAGATCAAGGCAGCGAACATCGAGCAGCTTTCAGCGGTCGAAGGTCTGGGGCCGGTGAAGGCCCAGGCAATCTGGACGTGGCTGCAACGAGACAGCGCCATCGTGGACAAGCTGCTGCTTCTGGGTGTGGAGATCGAAGGCAAAGTCCATGGTACCTGTACGGGCAAGAGCTTCTGCTTCACGGGTGCTTCAAGTCGCCCTCGGGCCGAGTTGGAGCAGCTCGCCAAGAAGGCGGGCGGTGAGGTCAAGAGTTCGGTCGGCAAGAAGCTGACCTACTTGGTCCTGGCTGATGCCAACTCCACCAGCTCGAAGGCCGTGGCGGCCCGTAAAAACGGGACCCAGTGCATTTCGGAGGAGGACTTCATTCGGTTGGTGACGACCTGACCCTTTCAGAGGGGGTTCTCTTAGTCATGGTGTATGCTTAGCCGTCATGGCGTACTTTAGAGGCCGCGTAGAGCGCATCTTCCACACGAGTGGGACGCACTACATCTTCTCGTTTTCTGTGAGCGAGTACGAGATGGTGTCGTGTCCCCGTGATCTGAAGATCGCGGGCCACTTCTTTGGGGTCACGCTCGCGTCTGGGATCACGCTCGAAGTTGAGGGCGGTTGGATCACGCATCCGAGGTATGGCCGTCAGATCAAGGCTACAGGGTGGAAGCCCTGGGCACAGACTTCGGCGGATGCTGTACGTTTTCTGGGTAGCTGCGTAGACGTGTTCTCTGATCGGGATCTCTTGTCACGAGTGGTTAGCCAGTTTGGGTCAGGCACCTACGCGGCTCTTTCCGATGATCGGGCCCTGGAGGCCGCAACGGACGAGGCCGACCGGGTTGCGTTACAGGCTGCCATCGTCAAGTGGAAGGCCCTTTTGGGTATCGCGGCCCTGTCGGACTTCTTGCAAGAGTACGAGCTTGGGGCTGCGTTGGTTGCAGCCGTTTTCCATCGGTTTGGGTATGATTCGGTCGAGGTCCTGTCGCAGAACCCGTACCGGCTCCTAGAGATCGACGGGTTTTCGTTTCACCGTGCCAACACGCTTGCGATGCTTCGTGGGATTGGTCCCGGAGATCCACGCCGCATTGCTGGTGGGGTCCTGTGGGTGGTTAGGGAGCAGATCAAGCAGCAGGGGCACCTGTTCGTTCGTCGCGGGGACATTGCTTCGTTGTTGGCGTCTTTGGCGTCCTACACGCATGTGGCCCCGTTTGATACGCCTGATCTCTCAGGGGCCGTGGATGTGGCTCTGACTGAGCTTGAGCAGAACAAGGCCGTTCTGGTGGATGCCGGGGTTGGGGTCTATGCCCCGGACATGTACCGCTATGAACGTGGGGCAGCCAGGAAGTTGTCGGGTTTCCTGACCCCATCTGCACTGGATATTGATTACGAGGCTTTCCTCAATAGCTACGAGAAGTCGAGCAACATCACTCTATCTGATTTGCAGCGTGAGGCTGTGGTCAAGCTGATCGTCAACCGGGTGTTGGTGGTCACAGGTGCCCCGGGCACAGGTAAGACGACGCTGATCCGAACGTTCGTGCATCTGTTTCGTAGCCTTGGGATCGACCATATGCTCATGGCTCCCACAGGGATTGCCGCCAAGCGTCTGGCTTCCGTTACGGAGTCACCGGCACAGACGATCCACCGGGCCCTCAAGTACGATGGGTTTCAGTGGGGCGTTGGGGACGGCTCCAAGCTCGTGACAGGGGCGGTAATCTTGGACGAGTGCTCGATGGTGGATCAGGAGCTGATCTACCGGCTTCTTGACGCCCTTGACCCAAAGACGCTGTTGGTCTTGGTCGGGGATGACGCTCAGTTGCCCTCGGTGGGTCCGGGTAACGTGTTGCGGGAGCTGATCGCCTGCAAGGCGATCCACACCATCAAGCTAGAGCATGTGTTTCGTCAGGCTGAGACCAGCGATATCGTGTTGGCGGCCCACCGGATCCGACGTGGCGCTTCCCCGTTGGACTTGGCTCCGAAAGAGGATACCGAGTTCAAGTTCGTCCAGCTCACGAACGAGGCTCAGATCGCAGACTTGGTGGTCAAGATGGCGGTCAAGCTCAAGGCTCGGGACGCCAACTTCCAGGTATTGTCACCGAAGTACGAGGGCACCGTCGGGGTGGACAACCTGAATACGTTGTTAAGGGATCAGCTCAACCCAGACATTGGGCAGGATACGTGGCAGCTTTCTCCGACGGTCCAGCTACGGATTGGGGATCGTCTGATGATCGTCAAGAACAACTACAAGCTGAACGTCTACAACGGCGACATCGGTAAGCTAATCGGAATCACCCGGGAGTCTCTGACGATACGGGTCCATGGGATAGGGCGGACTCCGGATGCAAACGTGGAGATCCCTAAAGATCAAGCCATGCATATGCTCAAGTTGGCGTACTGTGTGACGGTTCACCGCTGTCAGGGTGAGGAATTCGAGACGGTCATCCTGCCTCTGGTCAAAGCTCAGGGCCGCATGCTACAACGGAACCTGTTCTACACAGCGATCACCCGGGCTCGTAAGAAGGTGTGGCTTTTGGGTGAGGTTGAGGCGGTTTTGAAAGCTGTGGCGAATGACCGCGTGCTGCAACGCAACACTATCTTGAGGGAACTCATCCATGCTCATTGAATCTCGGCTTCGTGTACGGCGCTCAAGATGATCTAGCGTTGTCGGCTTCGGGCAAGTTCACGCATTGCGTTGGTGTTGTCGGCATCTTGTACGGCTAGTTCCCGACCTACCGCTTGCGCAACGCTTCGGGGTGTGGGTTTGGATGACGGCAAGCCCCGGGGATACAGGAATACTTCGCGTGCCTGAGCCACTGAGACTCTCGGCACTAAATCGCGGTATGTTTGCACGTAAGAGTCCAGCAGGGCGGCTTCGACTTCGTTATCACCGTAGAGAATTCCAAGCTTCTGCTTCATCCAAGCTTCATACCTGGCCGTGGAGTCTCCCGGCGGGGTGTCATCGTCGTTGTGTTGCTCTAGATAGTTTTCTAGTGCGGCGTCGATGTACGCGCTAACGAGATTCTCAACGTTGCGATTCCTCAAGATCCCTTTGATGATCAGAGGGAGGATATCTTCTGGGTCAGTGGCCGTCTTTGAGCGTCTATCGTAGGTGTACATTGTGGTCCTCAGAAGTGCGTGTAGAAACCTGAGGGCATGAGCCCAATGTCAGCGCTCATGAGCTTCTTGGTGGCTGCCCGGAGGGGTTTATCCAGGAGAACCATCAACACCTCATCGATCGGGGAGAGCAGGGTTGCCACCGCCTTCCAGAAGCCGCTCGCAAATAGGTGGGAGACGTGAGGGCCTGCGAAGTAGACAAGCACGGCTTTGACCAAGATATCGGTGAGTTGATGCATGGCCGCTTTGCGCTCCTGCGGCTTGACTTCTTCTCCACGAGCCAGGCGACCCGCTATTGACATCATGTGCTTGGAAGCTCGGACCTCGTGTTTGAGGGCTCGTTTGAACGAGATTTTGACCTCGTTACGGAATGAGGGTGACACGAACATCTTGCCAATGGCCAGGAAGGGGTGGATCAGCATGTGCCATAGCCCACGCATGATCAGACCGCCGAGAACGCGGACTGGGGTGCCAAAGCCAGCTTCTTTGGTGCCTTCAGGGGCCATACCGTTGATATCGTCGGCGGAGATACCCTGGGCGTGTAGCACTTGAGCTACGGATTTCTCGTTGATCTGTACGGTTCCCGCCAGTTCATCGAGAAAGACGTCGGCCCAATGGTCGGCCAAAGTGTCCAGGGCAGCCTCGTCGTCTTGGGCTTGGGCAAAACGTGTGGCCACCCGGTCAGTGATGTGCCTGTGGTTCGTGCCCATGTAAAGACAGGCTCATTGAAGGACTACTGGGCCGGGTGGTGTAGTTACCCCTATGCTCACGGAACAGCGCATAGACGCGATCTTCAAGGAGATGGACGGGTACGTGCTGGAACTGGCGAATGAGCCAGGGCTGCTCGGTCCGCAGTATTTCCAGGACATCATCGCGACCTGCCGGGGGCACCTGAACAAGGTGAGCCTTGTGGTGTCCGAATTGAACCGGGAGAAGCTCTCGGTCAGTGGTGAGCTGCGTCGTCTGGAAGCGGTCTACGCTCTTGAGTACGACAACCTGCTGTCTAACGATCCTAGGGTCAAGGCTCTTGCGAGTATTGAGGATCGTAAGGCTACGGTCGGCTTCATTCTTCGGGATCAACGGGTCTGCATGAACACCCTCAAGGACCGTATGCACTCGCTGGATGCAGTGGGGAAGCTTGTCGCTTACCGCAATCGTGAGTTGCATGCGACTATGACTGCGATCAAGGATCAGCGTCGGCTTATGCAGACTGAGTTGGCCACCGGGGCCTTTTACGGGGATGAGAGGTCTTTCAAGGGGCAGCGTGAGGGCAATGGGTTGTCGTTTGACGATGATCTTAGCGCCGCTGATCTTGAAGACTTGATCTCCCCCTCGGAACCTGAAGCCGAAAATGCTGCGGATCCCGAGGCCACTGGGGTCCTTGATCTCGAAAACCCGCAAGAAACGGGTGTTGTGGCAAGTGCGCCCGTTGCGCCCCAGGGTTTCGTGTCGTCCCCCGTTGCGACGTCAACGGCAGCAGCGGACGATATGCTTCTGTTTCTTGAGGGGGCAGTGCCAGACGTACCACAAGCAGTGGTAGGGCAACCAAAAAATACTATCTCGGTTGTCGAACAATCGTCCGAGGTGGACGATTTTCTCTCGATCCTGGGCACCCTCTGATTTTACTTGTGCGACGCGGTGTATAGCGCCTTTGACAGACCCTGAGTGACTTAGCCAAAAGCGTTGCTTAAGGCACCGTCAAATCAGGGTCTGTCGTTGGTCTGAATCGCCGTTTCCCAACATCCTGCCTAACTGGCTTTTTGTTGTTGGGGTGGCCCACAAAGGATAGAAAATCATGGCAGACGAGTACGATTACGATTTCGATAATGACGTATCCCTAGACGTAGATGAGAAAAACGTCGGGGGGTCCAACCAAGACTGGTTGAAGATGACCACGAAGGGGCAAATCCTCCGTGGTGCGTTCGTCTTCTTCCACACGTTCGATGCGAACGCTGTCGGGGACGCCCGCAAGGTTGCGAAGCGGGCGAACAAGAAGCTGACCCGTGAGGAAGAGGCTGAGATCGCCAAGACGGTTCTTACCAAGCGTGCTGAGGCGCTAGGCAAGGGCTTGGATGCCTTGACGGCCACGGACAAGCTCGACGTGAGCAAGGCCCACTTCAAGGCGATGAAAGCTCACTACAAGGAAGGCTTGGGCTTCGCGCTCTCGCGTCTTGGTAAGGATGGCCCAGAAGCCGATGCCGTGTGGAAGTCTTTGCCTGAGGCCAAGCCCTACTTCACGACGTTGTTCCTCGTCTACCCCACGGACACCGAGGGTGGGCTCAACAAGGAAGCCTTCGCGGCACAGGTCAAGGGCAACAAGCTCAAGCTCCTTCCGTGGCGCTTCGGCAACAAGACCTACGAAAACATCTGGAAGCAGAACGACTCACTGCGCGAGAACGGCTTGAGCCTGGCGTCGCAAGACATCAAGCTGGAGTGCAAGGAACCGAAGTTCCACAACATCGAGGCGTCTGCTGCCGGTCCTGCGATCTGGCAGAAGAATGACACGATCCGGGCGCTCGTTCTGGCATCGGCGATCAACATGTACGACAAGCTCATGCCCTTCCGTGAGATGACCACGGATCAGCTTCGAGCCAAGCTCGGCCTCACGGGTCCGGCGAGTTCGGATGTGTCGTCGGACAACTTCCAAGACATGCTCGATTCTGTGTGATCTGGTTGGGCTAAGAGGGCCTTCGGGCCCTCTTAGCCTCCGTATATGATCACTCTGGGTCTTGATCCGTCCATTACCGGCTTCGGTTGGGTGATTCACAACTCGAACGTCACGGGTTCTGCCCGTGTGTTCGCTCGTGGCAGATGGTCTACGTCACCTAAGACCATCTGGGTTGAGCGCTACGTCGATTTACGTGAAGAACTCAAGGCGTTGTTGGATCGCTATCTGCTGATCGAAGCTGTGGGGGTTGAATCCCCAGCGTTCGGTGAGCAGTGGACGCCCGGGGCTTACGCCCTGTTCACTATGGTCAACGAGGCTATCTGGTCGAGACGTAAGGACGTGGTGTACTTCGATCCTGTCACGGTGAAGATGTTGGCTAAGGAGGACCCCAACCTCCGTAAGGGCAAGATGTTCAAGTCGGACATGATTGAGGTGGCCAAGGCGGACACAGGGATTGCCCGCTGGAGTTCGGATGAAGCAGATGCCTACCACGTTGCCAAGGCTACGGCTCGGTTCTGGATGTTCTTACGAGGCGATCTTCAAGAGGTGGATCTAACGCCATCTGAGTACAAGGCTTTCGCTAAGGTTCACACCTTCACGCGAGGCAAACGAGAAGGCCAAACCGTGTACCGGGGTGCGGCCTTCAAGGAAAACCAACGATTTTTTCGGTTCTCTCTGTTACCAAAGTGAGGCGATTATGGCGGTTGAAAAGAAGACAGGTAAGAAAGCTCCTAGTGGCAATGCGGCGATGATGAATGTGGTGCGGGCGGCGATCCTCAAGCATACGGGGCACAAAGCCATTTTGCCCGGGGCGACCTCACACCCGTGTGTCTCTACGGGATCTTTCCCTGTGGACATGCTGATTGGGGGCACCCTGACAACAGACGGCAAGCTGCTTTGCCCTGGTTTCCCCCGTCGCCGCATCACAGAACTCTACGGCGGTGAGTCGAGCGGTAAGACCACGTTGTTGATCTCGGCGATGGTGCAGGCGCAGAAGGCGGGCGGCACTGCGATGTTCATCGACTTCGAGCACGCCCTGGATCACCACTACGCTAGGAAGCTTGGCTTGTCCTACGATCTCGACAAGCTCACGGTCATTCAGCCGGACACCATGGAGTACGGGTTCACGATGATGCGCCTGGGTATCCTGGGCGGCATCGACATCATTGGCGTGGACTCTGTGGCCGCTATGGTGCCTAAGGACGAGCTGGAGAAGGGCTTCGAGGACGCAGCGAAGATCGGTGCCGTGGCCCGCCAATTCTCCGGGTCGCTGCCTAAGTTCGCTATGTGGTTACAGAAGTACCCGTTGCTTGCAGCGGACAAGACCAAATCAGATCCGAGTCGCCCTGGTACAGCGCTCATCTTGGTGAACCAGACTCGTGCTTTGATTTCTACGAGTGGGGGGCATCACGGCGGTGGTGACGACAACACGAGTGGCGGCAAGGCGATCAAGTTCTACGCCAGCCTTCGGTTGCGTACGTCTCGCATCAAGTCCGAGATCATTGAGCGCAAGGACCCGATGACTGGTAAGGTCCGGCGGTTCCCGTACGGCAACGTCACGGACGTGAAGGTCATCAAGAGCAAGTTGGACGGCAAGCAGGGACACTCAACCAACATGTTCATTCGGTACGGTTCAGGTATCGACGACTACTTTTCGATCATCGAAACAGGTGTGGCACAAAAGGTCATCAAGCGTGAGGGTGCCTTCTACACGGTGGGGTCACAGCGTTTCCAGGGTAAGGATAAGTTTCGCAAATTTCTGATTGAGAACCCCCCTGTCTTTGAGGCCCTTCGTCAGAAGTTGGTCGCGGCTGTGAATGCCACTGCGGTGGACGTCTCGGAGGAACCGACGGATGAGGATGACCTTCTTGAGGGCTTGGACCTGGAGGGCGACACGGACACTGCTGCTGACGACTCGGCCGAGGAAGAAGTCCTGACCGATGTTGAGCCCACCCCCGAAGCGGTTACCGCGTCTGAGGCTGAAGCGGGCTGAACCCCATGGTACGGATTGAGATCAAAAACTTTCAATCCATAGCTCATGAGGTTGTCGAAGTAGACGGCTTTTCGGCTCTGGTTGGACGTAGCAACATCGGTAAGAGCGCCGTCGTGCGTGCCATTAAGGCAGCGCTGACGGGCGCTCCTGCCGATAGCTACGTCCGCCACGGCGTGGATTGCCCACGAGGCACCAAGGGTGCGAAATCCTGCAAGTGCTACTGCTCAGTGCGTATTGTGGCGGACGGCTTTGACTTGCTCTGGGAGAAGGGTGACGCGGTCAACCGCTACGTTCACAACACAGTTGAGCACACGGTTGTCGGTCGTGGTACCCCCGACTTCCTGTTAGACGGCTTCTCGTTGACCAAGATTGGTGACGACAAAGAGCTTCTTCAGGTCTCGGATCAGTTCCACCCGATCTTCATTTTGGACAAGTCCGGTACCGTTGTGGCGGACGTGCTGTCCGACGTGGCTAAGCTCGATGAGATCAACGTGGCTTCTCGGTTGGCTGAGAAGGACCGTAAGGATGCAGCGTCCACTCGTAAAGTTCGGCAGAAGGATGTCTTGGAGTTGCAGACTGCTGTGGCCCGCTATGACGGCTTCGATGACGCGCTGATCCGAGTGATCTCTGTCGAGGAAACTGACATCTTGACTGAGGCCGCTGCTCAGTGCTTAGAGAAGCTGGAGAACTTCGTAGAGTCCGCTTATGGGGTGGCCCGTCGGATCAAGGGCTTGGAGCAGATCGGTTCTGTGGTGGTGCCCGAGATTGATCCGGTAGTTCAAGGCGGCTTGGAACTCACGACTCTGCGTGCCTTTGATGCGAGTTTACAGGCTAGTTTAGCTGCCGTGTCGGCCCTTGCCCCGGTAGAGAAGATCAGCCCTCCTGAGGTCCAGACGGTCGTGGAGGACGGGTTTAAGTTCGTGACGCTTGGTGCCCTGGCTTCCGGGTTGGGGGACAAGGAGACAGCGGTGGCGGGTCTGGTTGGTGTGGAGAAGATCCTACTGCCAAACTTTGAAGGTTTTGAGGCGTTGGGCACAGATTGTCTGAATCTCGTGCAGTGGGCTATCAAGGTCGAAGGCCTGCGCACCTTCTTCAATAAGGCCAAGGAGATCCCAGAATCCGTTCCAGCTCTAGAACCTGTCACGGTGTCTCTGGGTGGGTATCTGCGGTTTCTAGGGTGGGCAGATAAGCTGCAAACCGTTGCCACGGATATGCTGCGATTCAAAAAGGCTCTTGACGAGATCACCCAAGCAGAAGCTGACATTCTGTTGGAGTTTCAAGCTATTGGGGTCTGTTCTACTTGTAACCGAGAATTCACGGCTGAACACCAGCACGGTGAGGTCTAATGCCCCGTCTTTCATTCATCTTTCGTACAGACACCCACGTTGCTGACAAGAGTCCTGTGTCTTGGAAGGGTGACTACCCCGAGGAGATCTGGTCCAACCTGGAGCAGATTGGGCGTATGACGGTTGAACACGGGACGACCGCAGTGTTGGACGGCGGTGATTACTTTCACCTCAAGGCGGCGGGTCGGAATAGCCATGCCTCGATCTTCCGTACCGCTGAGATCCACAAGGCGTATCGTTGTCCGACCTACTGTGTCGAAGGCAACCACGACCTCGCGTACAACAACCTTGAGAGCATCGACCGGCAGCCGTTAGGGGTGCTGTATGCCTGCGGGGTGTTCCAGCACTTGCGGGAGGCCGTCTTTACGGATGGGGGGCTTCAGGTCCGTGTCGTTGGGGTGCCCTACAGTCCTAAGCGAACTCTCGAAGAACTGCGCTCGATTCAAAAGAAGCCTGGGGATGACTTCCTGGTGGCCATCGTGCATGCGTTGGCTTCTGAGTCCCCACCGGCTAAGGTCGAGGACTTCTTTGGGGAGCCCGTGTTCCGGTACGCGGACCTCGTGACGCCCGATGGGCCCGATGCGTGGGCGTTTGGGCACTGGCACCGCGATCAAGGCATCGTTGAGATTCAGGGCAAGCAGTTCGTAAACCAGGGGGCCGTATCACGCGGTGCCTTGATTCACGAGAACATTACCCGAATTCCACAGGTGTCGCTGCTAGAGTTCGAGCCCGGGGTAGCCCGCTTTCGGACGTTGCCGCTCATCGTGGCTCCGGCTGAGGACGTGTTCGACTTCGAGAAGAAGGAACGGGTTGAGAGCGAGAACCGCAGCATCGATTCGTTCATCGAACGGTTGCAAGAAGATGCCGTGTTTGATCCTACGGCAACCATAGAGGGTAACATTCGTACCCTAGAGTTTGCGGCAGAAGTCCGTGACCTGGCGCTTCGGTACCTGGATCAAGCTCGGGGTGTGGGCTGATGTACATCTCATACTCAGCGGACAAGGTTTTTTCGGACTGCCCTCGTAGCTACTACCACAAGTACGTGGACAAGACGCCGTTGCCGAAACCGGATAACCGCGTGCACATGCTTTACGGGGACGTGGTGGGTAAGATCTTCGAGGCGTTCTATCGAGATCAGCTTTGGAAGGGTGACCCTTTGGCGAACCTGCTGGCTCTTGTGCGGCCGACGCTAAAGCGTGTTGTGGAGGACGAAACCAGGAAGGGCGGTGTCCTGAACTGGAATGAGCCTGGGCTAAAGGAAGGCACCCGTTCGTTGGCTGAGATCGAACATGAGGTGCGCGAGACGATCCCGTGGGGGCTAAAGAGCATCAAGCATCATCGTCTGTTGGGTAACGGTGCTCAAGCCGAGATGGTGCTCGACACTGATGTCGAGGGGCATCGGATTGGCGGTAGGGCGGACTTCGTGCTGCGGCGGATCGAGCCTCATGGGGATCTCGTGATCGTGGACGGTAAGGGGTCCAGGTGGGGCGCTAAGTACACGAACACCCGGCAGCTTCGGTGGTACGCGATGTTGTACTGGTTGAAGTTCGGGGAGGTCCCTGCTCGCCTCGGCTTCCTATTCTGGCGATACAAGCCCGAAGAAAGTATGGCCTGGAGCACGGTCACGCTTACGGACCTTGAGGTCCTCAAGACGGCGATCTTGTCAACCATCAAAGAGATCGAGACAGCCAAACAGACACTGGTGCAGCTAGGTCCTAAAGCCAAGCCTGGGGCTGTGTTTTTGGCGAAACCGGGCGGGGATTGCAAGTTGTGTGGGTACTTGCCCATTTGCCCCGAGGGTACGCGGGCCTTGACCCAAGATATTAAATTTGAAATCGCAGAGGCGAGTCAACGTGGTGTAGAGGATGGCGAGGTTAGCTTCTAGGTCTTGGCCAGGGAGCACAGCACGAGGTGAATATGTCCGACGATATCAAGAGCAGAATTGACGACTTGCAGAGGCGGCACAACGTCGTCGTACAGAAGAAGGCGGGGTTAGCCGGTCAGCTCCAAGCGAAGAAAGAGGAGCTTGCTGGGATCGTGCAAGAGATCAAGGACGCTGGGTACGATCCTAAGAAGATCACTCAGGAACGGGATCGAGCCAAGCAGGAGCTGGAAACCATGATCTCGAAGTTGGAGGGCGAATTAACAGATGTCGAGAATGCCCTCTCGGCGTTTCAACAAAAGTAAGGATAGGAACACATCACATGGAAATCAAATTCAAGGTCGATTCGGCTGAGTTGAACGCAGCGTTGGGGGTCGTCAAGATTGTGTCCCCGCAGGTGACCCCGGCGGGGGGTGGAGGGTACCTGTTCGTGGTGCAAGGGGACAAGTGCTGCATCTACTCGAAGAACAGCGGACATGAGGTTCGGGCTTCGTTCAAGATCACCGATGTGGAGGGCGAGGGCCCGTTCATGTACCCGGCGGATCACGTGGGTGCCTTTGAGTACGTCAAGGGTGCCATCGCGATGACTGCCACGTCGGAAGGCGAAGCCTTCAAGGTGAAGTACACGCACGGTGGATCAGGTGTTTCGGAACACGTGTCCTTCGATCCGCGTCAGATGCACTCCTTCGAGAAGGATGTGGAGGCGGCTAAGACGGCGGTCGGTAAGCCCAAGCGGTACAGCATCAAGATCCTCTTGACCACGTTGGGGATGGCGAAGTCCTTCATGGCTAAGCCTACTGATTCGGTGTCCGATGAAGCGAACAAGACCATCCGGATCTTTGGTGAGGCGGATCCGGAGTTGGCCAAGAAGGCGAATAACTACATGTTCGCGTCCAACGGCACCGAAGCATGCTACGTCTACAGCACGGCTTTCTTGGGGCAGGATCTTTCGGCCCCGGCACAGCATCTGCCCCTGATTGAGGCGTTCCTCTCGAAGTCGTCGGGGGAGGTGGCTGTTTACCCGACTGCCAAAAACACGTACATCATCAACTCAAATGAGGACGTGTTCGGGTGGCCGCATCACGACAGCATGTACAAGAGCTTCGCGTATCTGGCGAAGTCCGATGAGGTGGTGGCTCACGTGGACGCCAAGACCATGCTCTACCAGCTTCAATACATGCGTGCGGAGCTGCCCAAGAAGAAGACCAAGATCCGTATGCACTTCGACCCGTCGGACACCACGTTCAAGTTCTCCAGCTTGGGCGAGACCAATGCGGTGACGAGCTTGCCGGTTGGCGGCGAGAAAGCAGAGCTGAAGGTGGATTCCGAGGTGATAGCCCCAGCGAACGTGGATCACCTGATCCATCTGTTCGAGGGAACCAAGAGTGAGAAGCTGGAATTCCGCATCAAGATCATCCCCGCTGACGCTAAGGCTAAGCGTATGAAGGACATGTACATGTTCCGGTCCATCGACGAGTTCCTCGTGAACGATGAGGGTACGTTCATGGGTATGGTTCCGGCCATTCCTGAAGGATTCCACGTATGCAAAGTGACACGCTTCGCTCCGGGCATCGACTGAGGGTCAAAGCCCTACGGGAACAAGCCTCTGGTTACCAGGCCCTGCGTACGCAAATTCAACGTGATTTGGATCTGCGTACGCAGGAAGTGGACGCCCTGTCTGTCAAACTGGATACGCTTGCCAAGGTTGGTGAGCTGTTCCGGGCCCTCATGGATCGTCTCGTGCTGGACCATGTGAAGTCCATCGAGGGTGTCGTCACCGAGGGTCTAAAGACGATCTTCGTAGATCAGGACTTGTCGTTCGAGGCTGAGGTCTCGCAGCGGTACAACAAGATAGCGATCGATTTCGTCCTACGGCAAGACAACCAGCGGTTGCCCATTAAGGGGCACCCTATGGAAGCGTTCGGCGGTGGTCCCACGAGCATCGCATCGCTGATTCTGAAAGTGTTGGCATTGCGTAGGCTCAAGAAGTGGCCGTTGCTGGCCTTGGACGAGACGCTGGCGGCTGTCTCGGATGAGTACATCGACCAAACAGGGCTATTTCTGCGGCAACTGGCGGTGAAGACTGGGATCTCGATTCTGCTCGTGACCCACAAGCAGTCCTTCCTGGATCATGCCACTGTAGGCTACAAGGGCACTGAGGTCGTTGCAGAGGACGGTACACGTCATTTACGTCTGCAACGAGAGGTGACTCATGCTCACGCGCTCTGAAACGGAAGTCCAGGATCGTATCCGCCATCTTCTGACGGTGGAGCTAGATCGTCGCGTTGATGCAGCTAGGGCACGCCTTCCGCATAAGTGCAACCACAACCACCGTCAGCCTTTGGATGTCCGTAAGGAGATCGAAGGTGCCCCAAACCCGGACTATAACCAGGTTGAGCGTCCTGGCAGACTGCCTACCATTGGGTTGTGCATGTTGGGGGCCGCAGATCCGACGCAATGGAATGGTACGATCTGCGAAGATCCCATCGACGCTCAGCGCTGTCCTTACTACACGGATCCGATGAGCAACCGAGAGGCCGTGGAAAGCAGCTTCCAGGTTCAGCTACAAGACCTGCGTTGGGTCGAGAAGAACTTGCCGGAGGTCTATGGTTTGCTTTGGGCGCTGGGGTCTGAGACGATGCCTAAGCTACCTTGGTGGAAGGCGTTGTGGTTCCGGCTTCTTCGGATCCGCCCCGATGCTTTGGTCAAGGCCTCGCCTGAGCTACCGCCGGGAGGGTGACCCGTGCTTTCTTTGCTGTCGCACGTCTTTGTGACTGAACGCCACCGGCCTCGGGCGGGGCAGGTTGGGTTTGCCGTACCCGCCTTCTCCGAGATCGACGTCGGGGAAGACAACATCGAACCGCTGCTGGCTACCAACATGCGGGGCACTTTCTTACGGACTCGGGTATCGCTGCACAGGCAAGCCAGGTTCGGGTTTTCGGAGTGCGGTTTGGCTCAAGAGGGGGCTCTATTGCGCGAGTTCCATCGGGTGCTCGTAGCGACGGCTGCCAATGAGAACTGGACCAACGTGACATCGAGCATTCCTGAAGCCCTGGAGCGCATGCAGAGCTTTGGCACGGCCCCCAAGCTGGTCTTGCTTCCTGCGAATTCGTCTGACTTTGAGCCGCCTGCTGGGGTGCTCCCGATGTTGATCGACTTGCCCGATGGGGCTGCTCTGGTGGTGGCTTCCCCGCAGCTCGCGGGGCTGCACACTAGGATTGGGGACCACGTTGGGATCTTGGCCCAACGGGTAAACATGACCTTTGTGGCGGTGACTGCTGGGGGTACGGCTCTGTGATTCCTGGACAGCACATTTGTTTGGCAGCCAAGGGGCCCGAGGCGATTCTTTGGGGCCTTTCCCGTGGGTTGGAGCACCGGGACACCCTTTTGGTCTTGATGTCTGGGTCTTCCTGCCTATTGCTGCACCTGTTCAGGGTTCCCTTGCAGGAGTCCACGGTAGCGGCCCAAGTGTTGGCTACCGGGACTGGAGCGCTTTGGATCGATGGGTCTAGGGTCAGGACCACGGAGTCGTTGAACGGTGGGGCGTGGGTAGACTTACCTGGGGCGGAGCGTTCTGCGACAGCAGCGGGTATGTTGGCGGCCGGTAAGACGGTAGGCCGTGACTATCGTCAGCCCTCGGGGCGTTGGCCTCCGAACCTTTTGTTGGTTCATCATCCAGAGTGTGTTCAGGATGGCACCAAGAAGGTTAAGCCTGGGAACGGGAGTGGGCGTGCTCACGGTGTAAACGCCAGCGCAAATAATCTTTACGGGCTTAGTAAAGGTCGGAAAGACAAAGGCGGCGGCATTGGAGGATTCGTTTCTGAGGACGGCCTTGAAACCGTCCAGTCCTGGGATTGCCACCCTAGTTGCCCTGTAGGGGTTTTGGATCGTCAATCTGGTGCGTTGCAGAGTGGGGTGTACGGTGGTATTGGAGGCGCTTCCCGGTTCTATCCTCAGTTCACAAGCTTGGCTGAGTGCCTGGATTGGGTCAATCGGTTGATCAACGGTCCTGTTCAGATCGAGGTGCCGTGAACTGGCCCCTGGCTTTAGCGGAATTCGCGGCAACGCAGGTGACTTCCCGTGAACGTGAGGCGCTGTGGGGTCGCGGTGTCTCGGATGAGCAGATCAGCCTGTACCAGCTCGGGTACCTGAATCGAGCCCTGCCGGAAGGGCTTCCGGAGCATTTCGTGCGGTGGGCCATGAGTGGGGACAAGCTGGAGGACACTTTCCTGCTTCCGCTGACCACGACCTTGGGTGAGATCAGGGGTTTTCAGCTCCGCCATGTAGATCGGGCGCGTGGGGGGTACTCGGACTACTTCTTGGACCGCCGGGAAGCTTGCCTGTTCGGCCTCCATCAGGCCGCTTCAGCTATGTGGGCGTCAGGCACCGTGTTCCTGGTTGAGGGGGCATTCGATCTTTTCCCGATTCAACGGGCAATTCCTGGGGTTGTGGCGACTTTGACGGCTCGTACGGGTCCGCAGGCGGTTCGGGTCTTGAAGCGGATCGTGAATCGCGTTTGGGTCGGGTACGACATGGACGAGCCCGGTCGCAAGGGCTGCGAAGATTTCATTCGAGAGCACGGCGACTACTTTCAGGTGTATACAGTGGCCTATCCAAGGGTGAACGGTAAGGTGGTTAAGGATCCAGGCGACCTCTGGGAAGCCTGGGGTGATGCTCAACTGGTCCCGTTCATTCAATCGGTTGTGAACGACATCTTTTTGTAAGGAGAACTGCTCTATGCCCAAACTTTACGGTGCTGCCGACGGTGTTGAAGAAATTGCCAATCGCTTGTTGCCGATCTACCACTCGGAGTTGGCGACGGCTAGAATCCAGTACATCTATGTGGATAAGGCGTCCAAGAAGAACGGTCGTCCGGTCTGGGGGAAAGCGCGTCGGGTGACAGGGGCGTTGGAGTTCTTGCTGGCGAAGGACTTCTTGGTTGAGGTCGCGTTGGAGTGCTGGGATCCGGCCACTGACCGGCAGCGTCAAGCTTTGGTGGATCACCTCTTGGAGAGCTGCTACGGCGAGGAAGATGAGGAAACGGGCGAGATGAAGTGGACGATGCGTTCACCGGACGTGACCGAATTCACCAGCATCTTGAACCGCCACGGAGCGTGGAATAACGAGTTGGTGGGTCTGGTTGAAGTGGCTCAGCGACTGAATATCGAGGCTAGGGTGCAAGAGGTTGCCGACTCGGTGGTGCAACAGAACGGTACCTGATCCGTGTGGGACGTTAGATACAGACCACTTCGGTATGCCGATGTCCTGGGTCAAGAGGGTAATGTTCAGCTCCTGAAGTCTCGGATCAGGAACGGTACTGCTTATGACACCAGCTACATTTTCGCGGGCGGGTTTGGGCGGGGTAAGACTACGCTTAGCCGGATCCATGCGAGGGCTATGCTTTGTCTCGACATGGACAAGAGCGATCCTGAGCCCTGCAACAAATGTGCAAACTGTCTTGCGATTCTGAACGAGCAGCCCGGTGCGTTCAGCGAACGGGATGCTGCCAGTAAGTGCTCGATTGAGGATGTTAGGGCCATTGTAGACGAATTGCCTTACGTCTTGATCGATGCCCCCAAGCGCATCTACTTGTTCGATGAAGCGCATCGTATGAGCAGTGCGTCTCAGGATGTGCTGCTCAAGCCGATCGAAGACAAAAAGATGATCGGGATGTTCTGCACTACGGAGGCAGAGAAGATCCGGGGTGCCATTCGATCTCGTTGCGAGGAATATACGATCCGTAAGATAACTCGCGAAGACATCCTCAAGCGTATGCGGATGGTCTTGGAGACTGAGAATGTCAAGTACCAGGACGACGCGGTGCTTATCGTTATCGACCATGCTTTGGGGCACGTCCGGGACGTTCTGAACGGCTTGGAGATGATCGCCCAGCTTGGGCCTGTGACCGTAGACAACGTGCGGGAGTACCTGCACCTATCGGTTGTCACACTTTATTACCAGATCTTACTGAATCTGGACAACCCTATGCGGGCCATCGACTTGGTGGACCGAGCCTGTGAGGAGGTTGGTCCTGAGGATGTGGCGGCGGGGCTGGCTGAGGCTGCGATGAACAGTTACCGCATGGCCAATGGTATGGCAGCAGATTTCTCGTACATCGACAAGACGCTGGCTGAACAGGTCTACGCTAAATACCGGCAGCATGTGACTCGGTTTGCGGGGTGGTTTCTCGGATCTCGGTATACGACGAAGCTTAGTTTGACGCGGGATGTTGTGGTGTTTTCTCAGACTTCTGGGCATCTACCGCCGGATGGCCCGCAGCCGCCTGTGGTTTTCATGGGGGCGTCTACAAGTGTCCCTCAGCAGGTTCAACCGCAGGCGCAACCGTCTGTTCCGTTGGCTCAGGTCTACCATGACGTGCCTATGCCAGGTTCCACCCATACCCATGAGGTGGTGAAGGCGGTTCAAAGCCCCTACGCCGACCCAACGCCGCCAACTGCGATCGAGGAGGCGTTGGTTAATGGCGCTCTACCCCGTCAACGTAACAGTCAACAGGGCGCACCCCCTGTGCGCCCTAAGCATGGCCAGCGTGATATGACCCCAACTGAGTGGCGGACGACGTTCGATAGTATGCTGCGCAAGCGCATAGCTACGTACCGTCAGTTGAGTGGGGGTCTTTAGTATTGTCAAACTACGATGTGTGGTGTAAGCACTTGGGCGGATGAGTGCTGATCTTCAATGGGTGGTTGTTGAGTTGACCTCTAAGGCGGAGGGGGAAGACCCCGATGTTGTCAAAGCGTCTATTCGTCATCATATCCGAGACGCTGAGGTCTTTGTTCCGGCGTCGGTGGTGCAGCGGGGCCCTGTGCGGGAGTACCAGTACCTCGTTGATGGGTATGCTTTCATCCTGCACAAGCACCCGGACATGCATTACGCTCGCTTGAACGAAACGAAGTACGTTCAAAGTGCGCTGTATCAGTACACTGGTAATAAGCGCGAAAAACGACTCGCTACGGTCAGTTCGGAGCAAATCTCGAAGCTCAGATCCCAGATCAAGGTCGAAGTGGATCAAGGTATTGATGTTGGTGATACCGTGGTGATCTCCAGCGGCCCGTACAAGCACATCTCGGCGGTGGTTCGGGAGGAGATCCCCGAGCACGACTCGGTGGTGGTCCACATCCAACTGCGGTCCACCGAACGCTTAGTGACCCTCCCCCGGGCGTTCCTGCACTTGGAGACCAAAGCACCGCATGTGGTCTACCGAGATCGTTTCGACAGGCTTTCCGCGTGGGCTCTGGCGGCTAAAAGCGTGGCGCACTGGCCGGTCCATCGATTGAGCGGTCTCCTTAGCGGTTTCAGCGGGTTTTCTCGGTTAGACTTGTGGGTTAAGCAGGGCCAGGCAATGCATGGTTTGGTGCGGGCGTACCGCTCAAATCTAGATTTTGAACCGGCACTCAAGAAGGTAAAAGAGGTCCAGGCTCTCTGTACCGGTACAGCGCTCTTGAACCAGATCCTTGCCGTCTACGCTCCTGTTTCAGACTGGACTCTGGTGCTGCCCAAACACCGGGAGGCCGTGTTCTTGGAGACCACCCACTCTCGCATTGCGGCTCTTTATGCGGACGTTCAACGAATGACAAATACCCCTGTTTCTCCTGTGAACTTGGTCGTGGACGGTACGCAGCTCTATATTCGGTGCATGGAGGCCCCGGGGTTGGGCACACTGACAGACGCGGATGGCAGGCCGACGGGGGCCGTGGTGGGCTTCTTGCGGAGTCTGGGGGCGTACAAGAAGCGTTTCCCGTCTGCGAACATCTATGTGTGCTGGGATGGTACATCCCAGAGGCGCAAAGCGATGTACCCAGACTACAAGGGAAATCGAGCGTCGAGATCGGGTACGCCCTCCTTTGGATGGGGCTGGCTTCGTGAAACCCTTCCGTTGCTGGGTGTCCAGCAGGCCTTCAATCCGGAGGAAGAAGCGGACGATGTGATGGCGACGTTGGTCCGTGGCCCACTATCGGGGCAACCCAATATCATGATCACGACTGACCGAGACTTGCTGCAAGTCGTCTCGGAGTTCACGCACCAACTGTGCCCCGCTGTGGGGTCAGGTAAGGAGAAGTTGTACGACCCTGAGCTTGTTGAAGCTGAGTATGGCGTACCTCCTACGTCAATGGTGCAGATTAGGGCACTAAGTGGGGACACATCCGACCATATTCCGGGTGTTCCCAATTTTGGCTTGAAAACTTCGTCCAAAGTCATCAAGCTCTACGGCACCGTTTCAGCCCTACTGGGGTCGAATCTCGCAGGGCTGGGGAAGGCGCAAGTCGCCAACCTTAGGGAGAGCGAGAAGCAAGTCCATTTGAACGTGGACTTGATGACCTTGCGGGATGTTGAGTTCCGCCAGATCGAATCGAATCCAGATCAGAAGGAAGTAGAGGTTAGGTTAGTGGCTCTCGGGATCAAACCCGAGGCTGTCCTGGCGGCATTCTTCCCCCGGCAACTCACGCTTTCGTGAGCCCGTATTGTGCAGTCTCCCGCCTGGCGGGGGCTTAAGGAGAAGCGATGTCGTCATCTGGCTACGTAATTCCGGTAGATCCTGCCGAGTTAGCGAACCGTTTTGCCGCTCCCGATGAATACGAAGAAGTACCTGAAGACCCCGACGACGCTGAGATGTCGGCACTGTTTTCCAGCGGGGATTACGAGTCTCGGATCATGCCTCTGCTGGATCGGATACCCGATCGCGAGGCGGACCTCATCTACCTCTATTACGTCCGCAAGAAGCGTCAGGCAGACATAGCCGAGATCTTCGATGTGACCCAGGCAGCGATCAGCTACCGCCTGGATCGCGGGATCCAGCGCATTAAGTTCCTCCTGTCGATTCCGACTGTGACCGAAGAGGACCTGCGGCACGACCTCAAGGCTATCTTTGACCCCATCGACATCGATATCCTGGTGGGGATGTGGCAGACGACGTGCCAGTCTGAGGTGGCCACCAAGCTGCGCCTGACTCAAGGCCGGGTCCGACATCGCTTTTTTAAGGCGGTCGAAGTGCTGAAGGGGGCGGTTGAGAACGACGTCAAGTACATCCCTTACAGCAAAATCTTTTCTACCATATCTTCCAAGAATTTCAACATTTTACGAGCCGTGGCGCTCCCACAATGGCAGAATAGAGGGCTAGATCGTTGTATATAAAGGGGTTTTTGGTTTGGTGCAAATAACTTGATTGAGATTGACTCTGTGGTGTTTTGGTGTAAGCCGAGCCATGTACCTCAAGCATGGTCTCAGTCAGACTCCAGAGTATCGTTGTTGGCAGCAGATCAAGTCTCGTTGCCTTGAGCAGCTCGCTAAGCGCGTTCCGTATAAGAAAGTGGCGGCGGATTTCGGCATTGGGTACTCTTTGGTTGGTAAGATCAAGCGTGGACAGAGCTGGGCTTAGTCCCTTGCTTGCTTGTTTTTGTCGGTTCGAGGTGAACCCGGCGTAATCCTGTGGTTTTCTTTTATCAGACGGGATCAAGGAGGCCTTCCCTTGTCCACGTCCCGTCTACAGTTTCAGGACTATCAGTTCCGGGTCACTCTCTTGAGTGGGCCTTGGAAGTGGACGACTCGCGTGGATGTGTCGCAGGCGTTGCCCACGACTCAGATCCGGGACGTGATCACGCCCTACGGGATCCTTCGCGACACCATCCCGATCCCCGGCGAGGTCGTGCAGGCGATGGCGGACTCCATCACGGAAGTCCAGCAGTCGTACACGCCTAGCATCCTGCTGAACCCTCTGTCTCTGACGTTTGTGTTGGACGAGGGGCGAGGCGTGTCTGCGGCCCAGTCGGTTCAGATTACGAACAACGGTTTGTTTGGGTCCTTGCTGGGCGCTTCGATCACATCGTCAGCCCCGTATGTGTTCTCGATCCCAGCGAATGTGAGCGGTCTTGCTGCCAATGAGTCGGGTAGTTTCGATGTGTCGGCAGACAGCTTGAATCTGCTGTCCTTGGGTAGCCCCTATTCAGCACTCCTGACCGTGCAGAGTCCTCAGGCTACAAACAGCCCCCAGGTGATCCCTGTCAATGTCGTGGTTCGACCTAAGGCTGTGATCGCTACTTCGGTGGCGGGTCTAAACTTCAACGTTGCGGCACCGCTGAGCGGGTCGTTCCCTCCTATCCCGTCGCAGCAGTTCATGCTTACGAACACCGGGGATCCGGCTTCTGTTCTGGACTACCAGATCCGGAAGCTCACAGGGGTTCCGTGGGTCGTGAGTGTAGCTCCCGTCTACGGTTCACTGAACGGTGGGGGCGGTCAACCCGTTACCGTAGTTGTGGTGCCTACGCCGGGTATGGGTCCTGGTACGTATACCGAGACACTTAGGATCACGGGCTACAGCTCGAACATGACTCTAGACGTTTTGGTCACTCTCAACATCTCGTGATCACTATGAGTGAAGGCGTATGCATAGCATGTAACAAGCTTGGCCCTTTAAAACGGGACAGACAGTCTGAACTAGCAGTACAGACAACTTCTTTTGATTTTACCTCTGCTCTAGGACGTAAAGCTTACCAGCGTAAGTACCGTCTTCAGCGTACTTATGGTCTCACTATTGAGCAATTTGATTGGGTGGTGATGCAGCAACATTCAAAATGCGCAGTTTGCAAAACTGCGTTGGGTTCAGGCAGGTCGTGTCACGTGGATCACGATCATGTGACTGGTAAGGTCAGAGGGGTTCTGTGCATTAACTGCAATGTAGGTATAGCAACTGCCAGGGATAAAGTTGAAGTTCTTGCCTCGGCTATGACCTATCTGCATAACAACCAGGTGATGGTGATGATATGAGGGACTTTGATCTTGGTACTATTAGTATGTCGGGTGCTTCCGGGTTAGACGCTCTGTTTCAACGTGAAGCTCATATCCTCAACCCGCACCCCACGGGACGCACCAAGGTGGCGTCAATCCGGGATTTGAGCGGATTTGTGCGTTTGTCCTCGGAGACGTTGATTCATCGGAGTGACCGCGACCTGTGGGCACTCAAGAAGGAAGCTGACGGTAGCTACTTCATCGAGCGCTTGTTCGATGACAATGGTTCACCACTCAAAGGCTGAACACGGTGGAAGCACGCAAGAAAGCACGAGCCGCAATGGCACGCCACGTTCAGGCGTCTGAGCGTTCTCAACTTGAGTCCCAAATGAAAATTGCGGGTCTTGCTGGGGACGTGCGTGTTGCAGGTGAGGTGCCCAAGCCGCCTAAAGTTGGAGCCATCGACAACGAGGTGGGCGGCCATCTCAAGCGTGCAATTCCATCGGACTACGATTACGATCCAAAGGCAATCAAGCCCTTGGCCAAGATGCTGTGGGCGTTGAGTGTCAGTTTGGGGCACGTGATGACGGCGCACCGTCAATTCGTGAAGCTCAAATCGGCCACTATCTCTCCGGACGGTCTTGTCGGGGGGCGCGGTTACGTGATGTCCGTGAAGGATGTTAGGACCGCTTTGCACGATGCCGCTGAGGCAATTTCAGCCGTTTCTGACACGATTCACGACGAACTTCATGCCCCTCACTGGCGTCCCAAACTGGGGGAGCTGGAGAAGAATGATGTTGAGGGCATCGAGCGCTTGGTCGGGGATGCTGAGCGCATCATGGAAGATCCTGAAGGGACGACTTCCGACGACGAGCCCGAGGATATCGAGAAGGCCGAGAAGTCGGGCCCGCAGACTGACCTAGAAGGGGACGATGCTTCTGGGTCGGAGATGCCCGACGGTGGGGACTACCCGGATTCTACCGCACAGCCCGCTCAGGACATGCAGACCAAGCAGGCGTCCTATCGACGTACCGTGGAACCCTTGAGTCTATCTGCCCGCGTGCTGAGTCGGTTTGCTTCGTCGTTGCCCGTTGAAACGCTTCCGGGGCCGCGTGTCAACCATTTGGATCGTGGGGACGTTGATCAGACGGGTCCGTTCGGGTCGTACAACTCCGAAGAACCACAGTCGATGCACGACAATTGGAGTCGCAACGATGGTGGTCGGGGCGGCGAGTACGACTACGTATCGGACTGGGACAACGATTTGTCCGAGAAGTCCGCGACCTCGATGGTCCCAGATTCCAATACCGAGCCTACGCCCACCCAGGGTTACGACTTCGGGATTGGCTACGGCAACGGTAATGATGCCCACGGGCAAGGTGCGGGTGGCTACGGCACCGTTGATACCGACGGCAAGGGTGTGTACGGCCCTCATGCGGAATTGCCCGACGACCCAGGTGCGGGCGGGCATGACGACGAGAATGACACCACCCCGAGTATTGAAATCTCGGTGAGTCGCAGTTCAATGCCCAGGACGGCGGCTGCATACGAGATGAAAGACCTTCGGTCTATCATCGTAAGAGGTCGTGAGTACAAGGTTCGCTACGTCACGCGAGACCACGGGGATCCGATTGCCGTTATTGATGTTTCTGGCGAAGAATTTGATGGTGAGACAGGGCCCTTTGGTGGCGACTATGGGGACGAGTATCGACTTCCGCGAGACTTCGTGGTCCCTCAGAATGGTAGGGCTCGTCTAGCTAGTGCCGATCCTTGGAAGGTCGATGCCGTGGCTGAGTTGCCCAATGACGGTGAGCCCCCGGTGGCCCGTTCGGATTACTACCAGGGTGACAAGGGCTCGAATCTTGTGAACTCGGTTAGGGGCGATTCAGAACTCCCCGGTGAGCCGACCAACAACTACGAGTTCTCTAAAGATGTGCACCCCGGTCTGGGTTATCGCTATGAGCAGGGTGCTCAACCTTACATCAAGTGGGACTCAGAAACTCACAATATGCGCCCCGATTACGTTTACCAACGTGAAGTCCAAGGTCCTTACGTTAAGCAGGAAGGCTGAGCCATGTCCGAACTGGATCTTAGTTGGTTTTTGAAGGATGCATCCGTGGCCGACCTTGATTGGCTTGACGTGGACGAGGAGCAGTACCGGGCGATGGATACGCTTCCGAAGCAGAACCTGGACATTCGTCCGGACCTGGAAGCGTTGTGGGCACGTGAGGGGGAATCCCCGACCACGTACCTGATCCCGAATCAGGTTCCGGTTCCGACTCCGGGTATCGAGGATCCCAAGACCATGGGCGACATGTCCCAAGCACATGGGAGGTTACGTGCTCAGGCAGAAGAAATCGCCAAGGTGGCGAGACTGGCTTTGATGCAGTCCGACGATACGGGCCGCCTGCGTGGTGAGCTGGTCAAGCGCTTTGGTCTTGAGCCGCTACGGGAGCATCGGGCCGTGTTGGCAGCCGTCCTTCAAGAGCGTGGCCTCTTGGGCCGTCTCTACGTCGCGGCACAAGACTTTCCGACTTGTGATCGGGGTGGTTCCCCGGTTCAGTTCGTTCGCAAGTACGCCTCTGAGGCCAAGTACGTGTTGGCCAAGAAGGCTTGTGAGGGTTGCTGCCACTCGAAGCCCACGGTGGCCGGTGGCTCGACCTGTGGGCAGTTCCAGAAAGAGATCAAGGTCCAGGTTCCGTACACGGAACACCTGGCTGAGGCCGTCGAGACAGCTCAAGCGGCTCGTGGTCGGGAGATCCAGGCGGCAGTCTCGGACCCCAAAGAGCGGATCCGTCAGGCCTTCCTTGCGCCACGCTCTACGGCGGTTCGTGCCGTCTACGAAGGCCAGGGCGAGGGTAAGATCCCGAAGCTTGCCGCGTCGGCACCTGGGGTTGCTCGGGGTCAGTTGCTGGAGGCTTCGTCATTGGTCCGTAAGAAGGTGGCTTCCGAGCAAACGGATTTGGAAGCCCGTCCGGTGATGGCCTTTCTGCACCGTGAAATGGTCAAGGGTTTGTCCCATGGTGAGCTGGCTAAGACTCTCAAGCTGGCCTTTGACGAGAGCTTGCTGAAGCGTACGCATTCCCATTGGGGCAAGTTGCTCAATGAGTCTGGGCTCTACGGGGTGGTCTATACGAAGCAGGCGAGCTTCGATGACTGCCGCGTGGGGGCGGACTTCTTGGCCAAACACAATCCGAGTGTTCGGGCAATTGTTGCTGGGGATAAGTGCGGTTCGTGCATCTACAACAAGGCAGCTCGTTGCATGATGTACGGTAAGTCGCTCGTCACTAGCGCTTCTGAGGTCGTGACCTCAGCGACCGTTGCAGCAGTTCTGCTGGAGCACAGCACAGCGGGTCGTCTGCAACCGTGGGATGCTAAGACGGCTTCGACATGGGGCGACAACCCCGTCAAGGCGCTCAAGGCGATCCATGAGGTGACTCGATCTTCGTACCTTCCGCAAGTGGCACCCGTTCGGATGGGCTTCATGCAGGGCTTCCACGGGCAGACGGTGGGGCACACCACGAGTGGTTTGGATCGCCGTGGTATTGTGAAGCAGGCCTCGAAGTATCTGAACGAGGGGCTGTATGGGCAGGACTTGCTGGCTGCCCTCAAGAGTCGCTTTGCGACGGCTGATCTCGTGGCGTCCAAGGACGAGCTTCGTTCAGTGCTGGCGGAGCAGGGGCTTCAGGGCATCTACTACGTAGACCCGAGCGTCTACGATGACTACGGCAAAGGCTGCAAGGAAGCTTCCCGGTTGCACGGAACTCGCGTTGTTGGCTACCTCAAAGAGGGTTCCAAGTGCGGGAGCTGCGTGCATCAGATCCGTACGGGTTTCTGCTCGCAGATCAACAAGCAGTTGGTGGTAGAGCCGCCATACGTGGACAAGCTGGCGCAGCAGCGTGAGATCCTCGCTTCGGGTAGTTCTTTTGAGATTGAGCCCGACACGATCATGCACAACGCCAACACGTTGGCGGAGTTCGAGATGCAGCACGAAATGGCGGTGGAGGTCAAAGAGGCTTCTGCTCCTGGGTCCGTGGCCATCCAGTTCGGCACGGGGAAAGTTAGTCTTTGACCTACGCACGAACAGTGATGGCGCTGCGTGTGGCGGCTCGTTTTCAACGGGCAGACCAACCGGCGGGTGCACGCAAAGAGGTGCGTGACCTGGTTAAGCCCGTCAACAAGCCGAAGGGTATCTCCAGAGAAACGCTCAAGGATTACGTGACTACTGAGGATGCTGAGGGGCAGGCACCTAACAAGCGTGACATTCGTCCCGAGGACGTGTTCCAGCCGAAGCCGAAGAACATGAATGTGCTCGATTACGCCCTCAAAGGGTGGCCTGGGTCGAGTGACGACTATGAAGATATGGGGAAGGCGATCAATCAGCAGATCCCTAAAGACAAGGGCTACGCCACTGTGAGTGGGCTCAGTCAATACCTCGTAGAGACAGACGGTGGGGGCGGCACCAAGGCTGTCGGAAAGAAGTAACTATGGGGAACAAGGTACTCGATATGGAAGATGGTTTGGACGGCCCCCCAGAAGCCGTTACCCCTCTGCCCAAACCCACGCATCAGGTAAGTTTCTTACCCACGAGGACTGTGGCCCCAGCGGGGGGACGTGCTGCGGGTGGCCGTACTCGTCCGGCGGGTAGCCGTTTTCAAAAGCCTACGGCAGAGGATTTGGAGCATTACGAGGCCACGGCAGAGGAACGCAATCTTTTCATCGCCAACGATCCGGTGGTTCGTAGTGCGGCGGGCCGCGACCCTGTGGCCTTGTTGGGTACTTTGAAGGCTGAGGTTGCCCGTGAAGCGGCAGCTCTGGTCTACCAGCGCATCGAGAACGAGAAGATGGGCAAGGACATCTCTCAGGTTAGCGGGCGTCGTATCGATGCCCTCAAGAAGATCGCTGACATCGAAATGGAGATGCGGAAGATCGGTTTCGACCAGATCGATGTTCACAGCGAGAAGTTTCAGCGGATCTTTAAGCTGTGGATCGAGACCATCCGTACTGTGGCCGAGCACACCCTAAACCCCGAGCAACTCGACTTGTTCTTCAACCGGCTGACCACTGAAATGGATGGTTGGGAGGACAAGGCTGAGGACTTGATTCGGTGATGTGTGCCACCTAAGAAAAAACCATCTGGGGATGGCATTGCGAGTCTTATTCGGGACGCTGGTGCTCGGGCTAAGCTCGCTGTAGAGCATAAGCAACAAGCTCTAGACCATGCGGCAGCGGTAGAGCTGGACCCGAGTGCTGAGCTTATCGTGGATGAAATTCGTCCATTTAAGCCCAGGATCTTCAACATCCTAGAGTACATCGAGCAGTCCTGGGGACTGGGGATGAAGCTGTTCCCGGCACAGCGCTTCATCGTCAAGCTCTACTACCACCTTCCGCTTGAGGAAAAGGAGAAGACGATCGAGGTCCGAGACATGCTCGGATCCAAGATCCTGCACTACTTCACCGAGAAGGAGTACCTCAAGTTCCTTTACGAAGACGGCCGCTGCAACATTGGAGAGCAGGATCACGAGAGACGTGAGCTTGTGTTGGCCATTGGCCGCAGGGCAGGAAAAACTACATTATCTGGAATCTTTGCCAGCTACGAGGTCTACCGTCTCCTGAACCTTGGCAACCCGCAGGAATACTACGGCCTCCCGAACGGCAACCGCATTCAGATCATCTCGGTCGCCACGGACAAGGACCAGGCGGGTATCTTGTTCAACGAGGTGACCACGCACTTGGCGAAGTGCGAGTATTTCAAGCCTTACGTTGCGAACAACACGCTCAGTCACATTCAGTTCCGAACCCCGTACGACATTTCCAGGTTTGGCCCCTCAGCCCGGCACCAGAACGGCAAGTTCGTCTCGTTCAACGGCAAGGCTACGCTGCGCGTCACCTTCAAGTCCTGCATCGCAAAGGGCCTTCGTGGTTCCGGTAACGTGGTCGTCATAATGGACGAGATGGCCCACTACCAGGACAAGGGGCAGTCGAGCGCCAAGGACATTTACGACGCCGTTACGCCGTCTACCGCCGCCTTCTCGCCCAAGACTTTGGACGCGAAGGGGCAGCTCATGCCGATCGTGAAGCCGGACGGAACGACCTATCCGGTCGAGTCTCGGATCATTACGATTTCGTCCCCGCTGAACAAGCACGGGCAGTTCTACGACCTGTACTACAAGGCGATGAGCCGGGCCCCGGGGTCGGACAACATTCTGGCGATTCAAGCCCCAACATGGGAGGTGAACCCCACCCTACCCTCGTCCTATTACGTTCAGAAGTACCACTCGGACCCGGCGGTGTTCCTCACGGAGCACGGCGCTCAGTTCAGCGATCGTGTCCGAGGTTGGATTGAGCGTGAGTCGGATCTGGTTGAGTGCGTTGAACCTGATCTGCGGCCACAGGTCATGGGCATTCCCCGGTACCCGTACCAGATGGGGATCGATATCGGACTCGTGGGCGACGGTACCGCGATTGCGATCACCTGCGACATCAATGGCAAGGTGCTGTTGGCGTACCACGAGTATTGGCAGGCAGGTGTGGATTGGCGTGAATCGAATCCGCATCTCGGCAGCAACTACTCGACCGACTATTGCAAGGGTTTGGCCACGGTAGATCGCCTGGATTTCGAGGAGATTGGCAATTGGATCCACAAGCTCTCCAAGCGCTTCTTTATTACAGACGGCCTCTTTGACCGCTGGAACGGCATCCCGTTAGAGCAGGCGTTGCTCAAGAAAGGGTTGACTCAATTCAAGAGTGAATACTTCCAACGTGACCTGGCTTCACGCATTTACCAGAACACCAAGATGCTGATGTTCGATAAGAGCCTCCGGTTATACGACTTCCCGAGGGGCACAGGGGCTAAGCACTCGCTGCTCCTTGAGGAGCTTCTCCAGCTACAGGCTCAACAGATGTCCAAGAACATTGTGGTGGTGCAGGCCCCTCAGACAGCAGGGCACCACGATGACTTGAGTGATGCCCTGGTTCGGGCCATTTGGCTTACCTCTGAGCGCATGCGCAATGAGAAGTATGTGTACGGGAACTCGGCGGGTGTGCCCGATCATGCGGGTTCAGCGATGAGCGCTGGACGCTACCAGATGATGCGTGCTCGGAGTCACGGGGGTTTCTCGGATCGCACCGTGAGCAAGAACATTGGCCTCCGGCAGCGTTCTGCGCTGCGGGTCCCTAGGTAATCCTCTTGAGATTTGGCTTTAGCGTAGATGGACGAAAACCCACCACTGGTCTTTGCAAACAAGGTCATCCGCCAGATGATTCAGCACATGGTAGCTGAAGATATGGTGGTTGATCGTAAAGACTACTTGGCCATTCGTGTGGTATTTCGGAAGTGCGGTGGTTCTTGGGCGAAGTTTGTTGATGGCGAGCTTCCTCAGTTCGAGCTTCTCAAAAGCGTGATCACGTCCTGGGGTCAAATGTCCGGACGCCAGAAATCCTCGGACCAGTTGATCTGACATGGCAACGGAACTCTTTCGCTCACGTGACCTGATCGTCTTCTCGAAGGGCGCAACGTTTACCGTTGATGTCCCCGAGACGGCTGCGGTCAATGGGTGGCAGGGGGGTTTAGGCTTTCAGTGGACGCCGCCCGTGGGGGACCAGATGCTGGCCACGGTTTCGGACGGCCTCTACGGGGGTTTTGCGCTTTGGGGCTCGGACGAGTCTGCGGATCAGTTCGTCAGCTCTACTCGGAACCAACCGACGTATCGTTACGTGGTCTTGGGAGCGGGCGGGTGGCTCATCGCGACCTCTGGTTACGAGAAGTACACGTATGCGTCGCGAGTTGGTCCCGGACCTTTGGTGCCGTTAGTGTATACAGCTAGTGATCGGTTGGTGTTTAGCTTGAACGGTAAATGGACTCGCGAGGACGAATGGTCTTTGTCGGGGGACCCGAGGGCTCCTAACAACTACTACATTGGGTTCGTGGCCCAGAGGCCCGTACCTGAGCGTAACGATTACTTGACTATCCAGGTTTCGATCTAATGGAAACTACACGCGATGCTAAGGATGTGGTCAAGCTTTGTAAGCGCTGTAATGAGCGCAAAACTCTAGATCAGTTCACAAAAAGGTCTGATCGCCGCAGTGGTCTTGGGTCCAGGTGCTTGGCGTGTGAAAGAGTGCGGAATACTGCGCGTCGTTCACACCCGGATGCTAAGGCTAAAGCTAGGTACTACGAAAAAGAATACCGTTTGACCCATCTGCCCCAAGAGTTAGAACGAGAAAGGGCGCGTGGTAAGCGTAGACGGTCGGATCCCAAGCTTTATCGGGTACTGATCGACAGTTTGAAGCGGAACGTAGTTTGGTTGGCAGCCCTCAAAGATGGACCGTGCGTTGATTGTGGTGGTAACTTTGTCCGCTGCGCTATGGATTTCGATCATAATCTGGGCTCTAAGTTCAAGAATGTGCCCGCTATGCTGAGTTACAGCCAAGAACGGATCATGGCGGAAATCCAAAAATGCGACCTTGTTTGCGCTAACTGTCACAGGGTACGCACGGCAAGTAGACGGGCTATACCAGAGTCTAGGCCGGGTCGTGATCGCTTTGTTGAGCGTGTAAACGCCTTGAAGCATCGCCCCTGCTCAGATTGTTCAGGACGCTTTCCACCATGTGCTATGGATTACGATCACGTGCGGGGGGAGAAACTTCAAGGTATCTCGTACATGTTTGAGAGCGCGTGGTCAAAGGTCCTAATTGAGCTAGCTAAATGTGAACTTGTTTGCGCTAACTGCCATCGTACCCGCACCTGGCAGCGTAAGCAGGTCACCGCCAAGAGAGCTGCTTAATGGAAATCGCACGCAACAGAGATGTGATCGTGCTTGTGAAGGACCTGTCCTTCCCTGTCATGCTTGACGCTGCTATGACTCAGGGTGGTTGGGTTGGGGGGACTGCGGTAACTTGGGCCGCCACCCCCGACGACAATTTCCTTGCGACCTACTCAGATGGGACGTACGGCGGTTTCCTATTGTGGGGATCGAATGAGTCTGCCGACCAGTACGTGTCGTACACGGGCAATCAACCCAAGTACCAGTTCGGGGTGGTGTGTACGGGGACGTGGCTCATCTCTACGATCGCCTACGAGAAGTACACGTTGCAGTCTCGCTTGGTGCCCCCGCTGGTGCCCAACGTCTACACGGTAGGCACCCGGCTCAGGTTCTCGCTCAGGGGTCTTTGGACCCCTCAGGACGAATGGTCCATCTCGGGTGACCCGAGGGCTCCGAACAACTTCCTCGTGGGGGCTATCATCCAAGCTCCCGATGCCTCGAACAACCAGTACCTCATGGTCCAGACCGCGATTTGAACTATGCCGTTCCCGCCCCCACTAGGTTCCTTTGAGATAGATTTCCGTGGCCTCGACATCGTTCGAGGGCGGGATTGCGTGCTGTTCTCAAAGGGCGACACGCACATGGTGACGGTAGACGCCGCCATGGTCCAAGGCGGTTGGCCAGGGGGTATTGGGGTTCAATGGGTTGATTCGACTACGAATGATCCCACCGTAACGTATTCCCAGGGCCTTTATGGGGGTTTCTTGCTTTATGGATCAGACGAGTCGGCGGATCAGTTCGTCAGCTCGACTCGTTCGCAGCTCGTGCATCCGCAATCTGTGGTCATGATGGCGGGCAACGCGGTGCTGTCCACCTCGTCTTACGAGAAGTACACATATGCTTCTCGGCTTGGTGGCCCTCTCGTTCCTTTGGTGTATGCACCCAAAGATCCACTGTTCTTTTCTCGAAGGGGCCTTTGGACCAAAGAGGATGAAGCGAGCCAAGGTGTGCCTTTACCGTTCGCCCCGGCCTTCTTTGTAGGCTTCACGATGCAGGTCCCGTCCCCCGTCAACCAGTTTTACCTTGGGATTCAGGCCAGCTTGTGATGAACCGTGCCCCCACGCAGATGACCCCAGACGAGATCGTCGCGGAGATCGGGACGCTTCATCAAGACTTGCAGTCCAAATTGGCACGAGTCCAGGGTTTGGCTCAAGGGTTGTACCACCGCGTACGACGCGAGCCCCCGGATGACAACACGACTGTCTACCTCACCTATGCAAACGCTTGGATGCGCTTTGCGGGGATGGCCAACCAGGGTGTTACCCGTACGGTATCGGCGTCCAAAGTGCTTCGGCGTTTGACTCCGGTTTCTGAGACCACGGCGGCGGCACCTGAGCGCAAAAAGGTGTCATCAAAACCCAAGGAAGACACAGCGCCAATAGATGCTTTGATTTCCATGTATGGGGCATCCTCGGGCCCTGCTGAGGCACCTGACCCAAGCGAACCGTCTACGGACAGTTCCCCAAGTGAAAACTGATGGCCAAGACTTTTACGAACGCTAAAACACGGGCTGCCACGCTATCCATTCCGGATTCACGTGGTTCGCGGCCGTACGTTTCCAAGGGTCCGATCAGTTCGCTCACGGCCAAGGAGAAGGAAGCCCGTCGTATCCAGAAGACGGCTGACGGCAGCTTCAACACTTCGATGGCGACGCAGGGCGCGTTTTTCTCGCCACAATTATCGACTGACTTCCTGGAGTTACCGCAGTCGCTTCGTGAGAAGCGCGAGATCTACCGGCACTTCTACAACACGGACCCTATTGTCGGTCAGTCAATCGACCTGCACACGGAGCTACCACTCTCTAAAGTAAGGTTAGGGACCCCGAAGCCCGCGACCTTCCCTAAAGGCTTCAAGGATCAACACGACTACGCGAGCTACATTCTGTGGTTCTTCACGGAGATGTGCGATCGGATCAAGCTGTTCCAACGGCTTGTTACGATGGTCCACCACTACTGGCTGGATGGTGGCGTGTTCGTGTTCGCTGAGGACTCTACGGTCGATGTTCCAGGGGAATTGGGCTACGATACCAAGAATCTTGGGGTCAAATCCGTTCTTATGGAGGACGGCGAAACCAAAGAAGAGCCCGATGTAGCGTTGGTTGAACGTGAAGATCGGGAACAGGATGAACTGGCTTACTACCAAAAGCACTACGCTGGGTGGGATCGCCTCATCATTCTGCCGATCGATCAGGTCAAGGTTACGACCTACTCGTTCACGGACAAGATGCGCATCGAGTTGATTCCGGCGGACCGGGATCGTGCCCTGATTGAACAGGCTAAGGCTGGTGACGCCTTTTCCGAAGAAATGGTGAAGGAGATCCCTGAGGAAGTTCGGGATCACATCGAACAGGGCAAGCTGATCCCACTTGGTTTAGATCCCGATGAGGGTTCGTTCTGCTACTACATGGCGGGCCGTCGTGGGGCCGGTGAGGACCTGGGACAGTCCATTCTGGATCGCGTGCTTCGCACGTTGATGTACCGGGAGAAGCTCCGCCAAGCGCAGACGCAGATTGCATCTCGTGCCATGACGCCTAAGCGCATTGTCTGGGGTGACCGCATATCGGAAATCGACGTGATGGATCTGCGCGAACAGGTCGATCTGGCGTTGGTTGACCCCGACTACTCTATCGTCACCAACTACGAAATTCACTGGGAAGAAATGGGATCTCGGGACCGCTTGCTGGACTTGTCCAGCGAGTACGAAACCACGGACAAGCTGCTCTACGCGGGGCTTGGCGTGACTGAGAGCCTACTCTCGGGCGAGGCCCTGTACTCAGGGGATCGACTCAAGCTTGAGGTCATCAACACCCGGTACCTGTTTCTGCGAGAGATGGTGCAGGAGTACGTTGAGCTGAACCTGTTCAAGCCGGTGGCCCGTCGTAAGGGCTTTGTGGAGAAGAATGCGTGGGGCGGTGAGGTCGTGTTGTACCCCAGGCTGTCCTTCACGCGCCTGCCGCTGCGGGACTCGCAGGACACCTACGATGCCCTGTTCAACCTCTACAACAAGGGTTCGATCGATATTTCGATCATCCTGGAGATGTTCAACATCGACCCGGATGACACCCGGATCAAACTGGAGCGGGACCTGTTCACGGTCAACGACGCCCTGTTTAACGAGGTTTTGCGGGGTATCTACAACGCGGCGGCCCAGACGATCGTGGACAAAACCGATGTGGCTACCAGAATTATATCGTCCCTCAAGCTCAAAGAGGTAGAGCCCCCGGCTGAGCCCGAGGAAGGCCGCTTCTAGTCTTTCGATGAATTCGATCCTACGGATGGATCGCGTTGGCACCAAAGATCATGTGGAACGGGAAACGGACGAGGCGGAGCGCCTGGTCCGTCCCGCCCCGAAGGTCAAACCACCCCGTCACGACAAGCGTCGTGAGCGCATGGATGTGGACGATGACCCAGATCTGGATCTGACCGACAAGGACCTCTCGAAGAACTACAAGACTATCGGGGGTTCTGTGACCCACCGGGTACTTGAGCGGTGGGCCAAAGGTGAGAATCCGGAGGCCGAAAAGGTCAGGGTCCGTAAGAAGGAAACGGGTTGGGTCGGATGGGTCGGTCAGGACGCCTTGAAAAGTAGTCCTGGGGATTACGAGGTCGTTGAGGCTGAGGAAGACGAGGGCAAAGAGCCTGACTCCGCAGAGACAGCCGCTCCGGGGGCTCAAAAGGGCGAAACGCCGCCGCCAACAGCGGAAGCTGACGCAAAAGCGCAGACCTCTTTGCAAGATATGGCCAAGGCGGACGCCGAGTTCGCTGCCATTCTGAAAGACTTCACGAACCCGAAGTCCGACATGTTTACGTGGGCCAAGAGTGCCCCAGATACTCCCGCAGCCAAGTTTCTGCGTGGTCGAACGCCTCCAAAGGGGGTCCAGACGCTAGGGGATCTGCAACGGGTGCTTCTGTTGAAGGCCCCGAAGACCACGGCCCCCAAGAAGGCCCCAGAAGCGGTCCCGGCTCCTCCCAAGACTGAGGGTGTACCACCGGGACAAGTCAAAGCGGAACCCAAGGAACCTCCGGCGAAAGCCTCTCCGGCGGAACCTAAGGCGGATCCCAAGCCCCCGGCTGCGGCTGGTGGTAAACCGAAACTTCAAGCACCGCCTCCGGCGGGGGCAGGGGCGGTCCCCCCGCCTATAACGGTCCCTCCGCCTGCGGTAGCTGTCCCCGATTCCTCTGAGGACTTCACTGCGCCTCCGACGGGGGTTCCGACGCGGCCCGTTTCTAAGGTTGAGCAAGACGCGGCACAGCAAACGATTGTGTCCTCGTTCCCCACGCAGGTTGCGGTGGACCTCTTGCTGCTGAGGCCGCCGTTGCATCCCGATGAGGTGTCAGCGCTGATCTCAGACTACCATTCGGCACAGGCTATCCCGATCAAGAACTTAGATGAGTTCCGGGACAAAGCTGCGAAGATCTACGCCACAGATCCTAGTACCGTGGCAGCACCTAAGACCACTAAGGGTGAAGATGGGGAACCTGTCCCCTTGGCATCTTTACCCCCTGACGAGCAAGCGACTGCAATTCGTAAGCATCAAGTTCAGGTGGTTGCGATGAGCCTCGCTGCTCGGGATGCTGTGGCTCAGAATTTGAGTAAGAAGTCGGGGGTCCCTAAAGATTTGGCAGTTCGCTTATCCGGTTTCTTGCTGTCTGGGAGAGACGAATCTCCCGAAGATCGTCAGAAGCGGGCAGTCGCAGAAGCCGAGAGCCTTTTCTATGAAGGCCTCTCAAAAGACCCTGAACCAGTGTCGGCATCGTCTGTACGGAAGATCCTCAGTTCCACGAAGGATCCGGCTGCACAACGGTTAGCGGTGGGGTACCTCCAAGCACAGGACCACCAGGAGGCACGTCAACGCTTTCTGGATCCTTCCTCTGAGGAACACATTTCAGAGCGTCAGTCCCCGGATGTCATTGCGTCGCGTTTGAGCAAGGCATCGGAGTTCCTTCGTGAGCGTGGGGCGCGTTATCCGGAGGGTCTGAGTGCCCAGGATAGCGCCCTGACGTTTAGGACTCGGGTGCTCAAGCATTTGTCGGCTTTGGCTCCAGCTAAAATTCCTCAAATTCAGGAACTTTTAGACACAGGGGACAATGCTCAATACGACAAGGACCTGAAGCGGTACGAGAAGGCGACGGGGGCCTATCAGGCGAAACTGCTCCAGGCTGATAAGGACTCAGACAAGGCGTACTCGGAGTATTCCAAAGCGCTCTTGGTTGGCGGTGACCCAGACGCCGATCCCCCGCTGTCTAGTACCGAGAGGCTACTGGAAGCAGGTTTGATGGAGCCAATTGAGCCCCGTAAACCACCTAGGTACGACTTACAGCGCAAGACACCGGAGGAACGTGGTGAGGCGGCTTCCGGCCTTTGGGACGACCTCATGAGCCGGACAGCTAGTCAGAGGGTAGCGGCCCGGTACTCGGCCAGCATTTCTACTTATCCGGATGCATGTGCGATGGGCCAGAACCGGCAAGCTGTCTATTGGGGTGTCAATCCTTACTCGAAAGGGCAGGGGCCAGCCCCTTATGTGGGTTGGGAGCAACCTCAGGCTCGTGACCTTGGTGACAAGGATTTCACGCAAATCCTTAAGGCGGCACGTGTGTGGTTGAAGACCCCGGTGCTTGCCTCTGACATCGATGGGGTCGTTAGGGACACGCAGCTTCGGGCAGCGTTGGATCTCGCGATTGACACTGAGGGGTACGCCTCAGTGCTGCATCCGACCCTGTACAACAACTTATTGGCTCGCCTTGCTGGTGCGCCTCAGGACGAGACACTGGTTACGGTTACAGCGTTTGCCAAAGATGAAATTGAACAGTCTACAACTGCGAGGATGACGACGATGCCCAAGGATACAGTTGAGTTGAAGCAAGCACAGGCGGATCACTTCTTGGCCCGCTTGGACCGTATGGCCTCCACCGTGCAAGAGAAGCACGAACAGTGGGGCATGCCTCTCGCGACAGCCAAGGAATTCGTGAACGGGCTCGATAAGCTCGCGGACGAGTTCGAGAAGGCCGCCTACGGTGAGCAGTCGCTGACGATTCGTCAAGCGTCGATCATCCTGGGTACGGAGAAGACCGCTGAGGTGATTCAGCGCGACTCCGACGAGAAGTACATGGACACGTTCGCGAATCCGCAGAAGCCGATTCAGACCGAAGCGGACGAGCCCTACATGGCTGCCTACAAGAGCGACGACTCTTCGGGCGTCCAAAACGGTTCGGCCAGCAACGGTCGCAAGCTCGCTCCTTGAACTGCGACATGCCTGCCACCGTTCTACAGATAGGTCCGTTGAGGACTTGCTCTAAGTGCGTGGAAACGAAACTGGTTAGTTCGTTTTACCGCACCACTAAGGTCAAGAGTGGCCTATTGAGCATCTGTAAAACGTGCATGCTTGCAAAGCAGTCTGAGTGGGTAAAAGGCAGAGGAGAACTTGAGCCCACCAGACGGAAAAACAGATATTACAAGATAGACTTCAATGGCTTATGGGAGAAACAAGGGGGCCTATGTTCTGTCTGTCGTACACCCATGTTACCCAAGGGTAAGACGGCAAAATCTGTTGTGGTTGATCACGATCGTCGTTGCTGTCCTGGTCGAGGGTCTTGCGGCCAATGCGTGCGAGGTCTGATTCATAGTCGTTGTAACATCATCGTAGGGGTCCTTGAAAGCGAATCCGCTACTGTTGCTCTTGCCAAAGATTATCTGGAGAAGCAAAAATGCTAGATTTTTGGCGTATCGTGAAGGACTTCAAGCAGGGGGACATCGTTCAACGGGTATCTCCCACTTTTGCCTTATCTCCTTATGTTGGTAGAGTGACAGCCGTTCATCGGGGGATCGCTCAAATCGATATCCAATGGCCTCACGCAAACGAACGTGTGAGCCCCGACGAAATCGTGAGAGTGAATCCAAAGCTTACGATGTTCTTACCGCCTGAGTTTGATCAGAGCTACGATAGCTACGATATTCAGAAAGCTCGTAAGCTCTGGGCATCGTCTTCTCCGTGGGGTGGGTCTAACCTCCCTGCTGGCTTCTATAGTGAAGTCGCTAAGGCCTGGGGCAAGGGTGCAAGTGAGGTTGGTGCTTACGATGCGGTGTGGCATCGGTTCGCGGCCCAAGGGGTTGCGGATGAGAGCTTGCGGAGTGAGGTGGCCAAGTTCTACCAGGTCGCTTCACGGTTGGCGGATCTCCGGATCCAGCAACACGCGGTCAAGAGTGCTGCCTACTGGGTTGCCCAGAACCGGCAGTACCGCGTGACGCAGGCTGAGGTTCAGGGTCAGAAGCCGTGTTGCCCAAAGTGCGGCACCCAGATGCGCAAGACCACCTACAAGATGGCAGAGGGGTCTCGGGTGCGTCTGTTCGCTTGTCCCAAGGATCTGTTCCTGATCAAGACGGATGCGATCCTTGGCCCGCAAGGCGAGCCGGTGGGTTGGTAGATGGCCTTCTTGAAGTACGCCAAAGCGACTGTTCAGAAGCCGGGGATTAAATTCGCGGAGTGGGACGCTCTGCGTCGTACCGCATTGTCCCCCGCTCCGGACTTTCAGAAGCGTACTGCCAAGGTCATTCTCGAAGAGTACGACCCTGCCAAATACATGTTGAGCCATGCGACCATCGTGGCGTCAGTCAACGTTGATAACGCTCAGGCCCCATTGGGGCGTCACTATGTGGACGGCTTCGAGGTGGATCGGCAGTACCCGGACTACTACGTCACTGCCGATACGAGCCAGTACATCAATAACAACAACGATGCGTTTGAGCGTAAGTTGCTGTTAGCGTCGTTCAAGACGTTCATTGGGGCGCACAGTTACGTAGAGCACGTGCAGATTCCTGAGCTTGCTAAGGGTCGCATCATCGATGCCGCAGCTCGGGATGTTGGTGACTCCGTGTACATCGACATTCTGATTGCGAACGACATCAAGCATGCTGACTTGATTCGTGCGATCAAGAGCGGGCAGCTCGGTACGTTGAGCATGGGGTGTTTTACCCCCGGTGCTCAAGTGACCATGTTCGATGGTACTCGTCTGCCAATAGAAGAGGTAGCAGTCGGGGATATCGTGATGTCCCACACAGGGAATCAGCGGGAAGTTACAGCTAAGCAGATTAAGGTGGGGCGCTTTGGGATGAAGCGTCTTGATGTGGTTGGGGTCCCCTCCCCTATCGAGGCCACAAACATCCACCCATTTTTTGTACTACGTGCGCCCGAGCTTTGTGCATGTGGGTGCGGAGAGCGTTTAACCTACAGCCCAACAGAAAATGTTCAGCGCCGTGTCTCTAAGCGTTTCAGAATTGGGCATCAGATGCGGGTTTTTAATCCGAATGGCCCCTATTCTCTTGCAGAAGCACGAGAACGTCGTACTCGTTTGAGTCAGATTCATACGAGGCAAGAGTTGGTTGAGGTACAGGCTGATCAACTTCAGGTTGGTGACTTACTGTGCTTTCCTAAATCTCAGGTTGCAGAAGTCGGTGGTGGCACTCCGGGTAAGGCCCGCTTGTTGGGGTATTTCTTAGCCGAAGGATCCTTCCTTAAGCGTAAAGGTGTTCCAACTGAGGTCCAGTTCAATTTTTCTATGGCCGAGAAGTCTACCTTCGTAGCTGAGGTGGCTAGCCTGATCCGTCAGGAGTTCCCTGAGGCGGGTAATCCTTGGATTCAAGAACGTGTGGATCGTGATACCTGTGTTGTCCACGCTACAGGCAAGGATATGGTTCAGTGGTTTCACGCACATGGTGGAGAATACTCGGATCGTAAATGCTTGTCCGCTGAGGTTATGGGGTGGTCTAAGGACCTGCAAATCCAACTTATCGGTACATGGCTGAATGGTGACGGTACTATTAGGTCTGATTTGGCGTCCGGCGCAAGTGGCACTACCACCTCTTATTCTTTGGCGTGCCAGTTGCATATGTTGTTCATGCGTTGTGGGTTGTTCGCACGCATGTACTGTAGTTTTGATGGGCACTCCTGTGCGGTCCAAGAGGCCGTCAATGGTGGTCGATCACTTCGTGGTCTAAGTAATGGACGGTTAGCAGCTTTCACCTTGAACACTAATCAAAGGGGTTCTAAGGCTCTTGAGTTTGCTACAACTAAAATGAGTGCCGGTGTTGGGGAAAACTCTCCGTGGCGTGAGTCTGAGACGCACGTCTTCTTCCCCGTCCGGTCGATCGAGAGCTTCCAGTATGAGGGGCCTGTCTACGATATGACGGTCGAAGAAGACCATTCCTATATCGTAGAGGGTGTAGCGGTTCACAACTGTTCCACTTCGAGCACGACCTGCACGAAGTGCGGCAATGTTGCTAAGGACGAGACACAGCTCTGCGCCTGTATCCGCTTCTTCAAGGGCAGTGAATTCTTTGACGAGTTTGGGACCAAGCGTAAGGTTGCAGAACTGTGCGGTCATTACACCGACCCGAACTCAGTAAAGTTCATTGAGGCCAGTTGGGTTGCGAACCCCGCCTTCAAGGGCGCAGTGATTCGTAACATCCTTACGGCGAAAGAACTCAAGGGCGTCGAAGACAAGATGCATCTTGCGTTCACTATCCCGACTCCTGCTGCGGATCCTAACGCTATGCGTAAGGCCGCTCGTATGCTCTTTTCGCAGCAAGAGGCCCCAGCTCAAGCGCCAGCTCAAGAGCTACCGGCTGATCCTGCAACGGATGCCGCACCTCCGGGTGAGCAGGCCGATCCAATGCAAAAGACGGTGGACGACCTGGCAAAGGCCCTGCGTGACCAAGCTATTGAGAAGGTCCGTAAGGAGATGAACGAGGGCGAGGCGGGTAAGGTCAAAGAGGTCGTTGACGAGAACAAGCAGAACGAATCGCTGATTCGGTCGGCCATGAAATCCCCCGAATGGCGTCGTGTGGCGAAATTCGTAATTTCTTTTGTTGGGAAATCTCAGGCTAGGAAGGTGCTGATCGGCCTTATCCACCACAAGGGTGGCGGTTGGAAGCAGGTACGTAACGCAGGGTTCACAGGTACAGACATGTTGGCCCTATCTCGCGTTATTGATGTGATGACCCAAAAAACTTCCATGGCCGGTGAAACAAGAGTTTATAGGACTGTCCTTAGTGTGGGCGGGACAGCCCCATATGGAGATGCAGAGACCTACTTGGCGGCTTGTCGTCAGGTACTAGGCCGGGTGGTAACCGGCAGCGAGGCAGCCAAGCTTCTTGAAAAAGGTCGCTTGTATGCTTTGGGCCGGTCGTGAATCTTTTTATAAAACCTCAGCCTACGAGTAAAGGATCCCTACCATGCGCGAGCGTACTACCTGGAACCGTGAAGAAGTTGTGAAGAAGGCTGCCCTTATGAAGACGGCGGATCCTTACACCATGAACCAAGAACACCCCCAACCGGCGGCTGACAAGTACGTGACGGGGGACCCCAGCACGTTCGCCGAAGACGTGCACAAGCCGAACACTTGGGAAACCGAGTACAGCGGTGATGAGGTCAAGCGCAATGAGATCGGGATGCCCGAGATGCGCTCTGACACCTTCAACCACTCGGAGAAGACCGCGAAGGAAGTTCTGCTCAAGAAGGCAGACCTTTGCGTAGCGGTTGCCCGGATCATGTTGGCAGGTATCAAGACCGCCAGTGAGAAGGCGGTTGAGAACCAGGCGTTCTCTCTCATGTTCATGCCTGACCAGGCGTTGATCGCGACCCATAAGCGTCTTGCTGGTGAACAGCAGGATGAGGGTGACGATGAGGACGCAGGCCAGGATAAGCAGGCGCAGCAGGATCAGGACAAGGATCAGGATCAGGATCAGGCGAAGCAGGCGCAGCAGGATCAAGATCAGGGTCAAGAGAAGCAAGCTGCCCTGAAGACCCTGGCATCCAAGGTAGCGGCCAGCCTTCAGGCTGGTGACTACAAGCGTGCTCAGGAGCAGATGCAGCAGTTGGTGCAGCAGCAAGGTCAGGGGCAGCAACAGCAGGTGAGCCAGCAGCAAATGCAGGCTCAGATCCAGCAGATGATTCAGGAAGCTATGGGTCAGATGCAGGCCCCTGCTCAGCAAGCTCAACAGCAGCAGGCCCCTGCTCAGCAGGCTCCTGCTCAGCAAGCCCAACAGCAGCAGGACCCTGCTCAGCAAGCTCAACAGCAGATGCAGAGTGATGAGCAGACGCTCGATCAGATGCTTGCTCAGGACGGCTGCGGCCCGATGGCTGAGTCGGACATCCAGATGGAGACATCTCCGATGGATATCGGCATGGACGACCTTGGTCCCGAGGACGAGGCTCTTCGCACGTTGTTCGCACAGGACGACGAGCAAGAGGTTCAGCAGCAGCAGAAGCAAGCCAACGTTCGTACGGCTGCCACCCGCACGGTGGGGACTCGTCCGACGGCTGGCGTAGCTAAGCTCGGTGGTGGTTCGCAGGGTGGTGGCGCTAGCGTCGCTGACTTGTCGAGCATGTGGCAGTCGGCCCCGGACGTCCGGGACGCTTTCGGCCTCAAGTGAATTTCCTCATCCGGCCCCTACGGGGGCCGGATGCTTAGATCGGATCGAATGTGAAGCACCCAGTCAACAACCCCCGTTAGGAGTAGTCAAGAATGACTTCTTTTGCCATCGGCGGTCAAAGCTCGGGTGATTTCAGGGAGACCAGCGGCAGAGTGCAACTTTTCCACGTCGTGACCCGCAATTCTGTGGGCCTACTGACGCCGGATGCGTTCACGCAAGCCAACCCTCCTGTAGTCACCGGAGCCACGACCAAATCCACAACGCTAGCGAGCATTACCAGGGTCGGTATCCTGGGAAGTTCGATCGCGTTCACCCGCCCTGATGTTGGAAACAACTACATCGGCGGCCCGGTCAAGCCCGGCGGCGCGTATGCCGTTGGTTACTTGCCCCTCGGCATCTTCATCAATGATGCCTTGGGTAACGCTTTCGAGAACACCCCGGGCGTCGCGTCCGGTCGTGGGCCGTACGTGTGCGGCAGCGGAAGCACGGTCGGAGCTACGCTCTACGAAACCAAGAAGCAGCTCGCGGCTGCTCCTGGGGACCCAATCACCTACGCTGTTGGTGACAAACTGTACGCTTCGGTGAACGGTTTGCTGACCAACGTCCTCGCGGACGCCTACGAGTACAACGTTGCAGGTCAGAACGACATCAAGTTCGTGACGCTGCTCGGTGTGGTCAAGGTCGCTCCAGACGCTAACTCTTCGCTCCTCGTTTTGGACCTTCGGGTCTGAGGAAAGAAAGGAGCCAAGAAAATGGGCCAAGTATCAAACGAGACCAAACAAAAGGTTATCAGCGAGTACATCAAGACCGCTGCTGGCCGTGCGAAGCTCGCCGCTTCGATGATCCAACCCCTGCGTCTCCGCCGTGACTACTCGTCAGTTGGTCGTAAGACCTTCCTGGTCGAGCAGCTCCCGGATGGTGCGTTGCCGATCTACGACAAGGATCCGGATGTGACCGCGTTCGTGGTGGGTGAAGAGGGTGAAAACATCCTTGCCATCCAGAAGCCACGTCGCGTGATCTTCCCCTTGTTCGAGATCGCCTCGAACCCGGAGATCCCGCTCACCCAGATCAAGGAGCGTCGTTTCGATCTGATCGAGCGTGCCCAAGATCTGGCGAAGGCGCAGATCCAGGCAGCAGAGGACGAGCGTGTGTTCGCGATCCTTGACAGCATCGCTGTCTCGGGCTTCGACACGCTGCCCGGCCAGACCAACCCGGACGTTCCGGTGGTTGCCCCCATCAGCCCGGCGGTTCTCGCCGATGCGTTCGCAGAGGTGGAACGTCACGATCTTCGTGTCGCCCGCATCTACATGAACGCGGTGGACTACGCGGACATCCGCAAGTTCGGTCGTGACATCTTGGACATTGAGAGTCAGGCCACCCTGCTCAAGACCGGCCTCCAGGCCGTTCTGTGGGGTGCTCAGATCATCACGTCCAGGCTCGTTCCGGCTGGCTTCGCGTATGTTTGCTGCGAGCCAGAGCAGTTCGGTCGCATCCCGGTTAGGACGGAAATCACCGTCTTGTCTGCCGATGACCCGAAGGCTCGCACCATCGGATTCTCGTGTTTTGAGAATCTGGGTATCGGCGCGTTCAACCCTCGCGGGTTGGCTCGTGTCGTCATCACCCGCGTCTAATCCTTAGTAATTCTGAGGGTTTGGGAAAGGGCTCTGTGGGAAACCACAGAGCCCTTTCTGCGTTTGGGGCCGTCTGTCGTTTTACGAAACCTACTCACCTAACTAAACCACTTGTCAGGCT
>Ga0315284_10000425_pt1 | contig 57935 bp, 48 predicted proteins | sample YL17G09_16_MG_FD_203696 | JGI IMG/M metagenome (GOLD analysis project Ga0315284, IMG submission 203696) | Sediment microbial communities from Yellowstone Lake, YNP, Wyoming, USA - YL17G09_16 | ecosystem: Environmental > Aquatic > Freshwater > Lake > Sediment | place: USA: Wyoming | collected...
TGCGTGTCAGAAACGGACTATTCGGTTATCAGCATTTGTGCTTCCGTTGTATCAAGGCCGCCGCTGCCGAATTCCGCGCGGTGGGGCTCTGTCCCACCGCGATTGGACCCAAGCAGGTAGCAGGTAGGGCGGGCACCGCCCGCCGTCTTCAAGCCGCATGGCCGTGGGTGACAAAAGCCGCTTGTCGCGTTTGGGGTCCTCTTGTACCGTATGTTTGAAAGGCGACGGGGATGCCTAATTACATTCGTTCCCAGATTGACGGCGGCGTGTATTTTTTCACCGTCGTCACGTATCGCCGTCGACCGATTTTCCGTACGAATCGTGCAAGAGCCTTGCTACGGGAATCAATGGATTGCATCAGTCGCTTGCGGCCGTGGGAGACGGTGGCGATGGTACTCCTGCCCGATCATTTCCATGCGATCTGGCGTCTTCCCGACGGCGACAGCGATTATTCCTGGCGGATGGGCCGGGTGAAAAAGCATTTCACCGAAAGTTACCTGGCTGGCGGAGGCCGGCGAGGTAAGGTGACGAGCGGCGAGGCGGCGAAAGGATATGCCGGCATCTGGCAGCCGCGGTTTTGGGAACACACCATTCGGAACGCGAGGGATTTCAAGATGCATCTGGACTATATTCATCTCAACCCGGTCAAGCACGGCCTGGTGCAGCGGCCACGGAATTGGCCGTGGTCAAGCTTCCAACGCTACGTCGCCTTGGGCGAATACGACCTCGATTGGTGCGGCCGCGCCGAATTGCCGGGGCAAGTGGAATACTTCTATGCGGACTGAAAATACAAACAAGACGGCGGGCAGTGCCCACCCTACCGGCTGAAAATACAAACAAGACGGCGGGCGGTGCCCACCCTACCGACTATGCGGACTGAAAATACAAACAAGACGGCGGGCGGTACCCGCCCTACCGGCTGAAAATACAAACAAGACGGCGGGCGGTGCCCACCCTACCGACTGAAAATACAAACAAGACGGCGGGCAGTGCCCGCCCTACCGGCTACCGGCTACCGGCTTCCGCGTGCGGGATTTGCGGTAGCGGAATTTCCGGCCAATCGTCGAGCACGCAGGCCGCCGCCTTCGGCCGCTAACCTGCTTACCCCTTTTTGCTGTTTTCCGCGGCGATGGCGGCATTGCGGAGGAAGCTTGCGTAGCCGGTCCTGCGGAGGGTTGTACCTTCCGTGGCGGCGGACCAGCGGGCCTCGTCCCAGGCGAGCATCTCAGCCAGGCCGGCGTGGTCCAGACCGGTCGGAGAGGCGGCCAGTTCGGCGTCTCCGGCGGGGGTGTGGCGGTTGAACGGGCAGGCAAGCTGGCAGGCGTCGCAGCCGAAGACGCGGCAGCCCAGGTTCGGCGCAAGTTCCATGGCGATGGGTCCGCGATGCTCGATGGTCAGGTAGCTGATGCATCGCCTGGCGTCGACCAAGCCGTCGCCGGCCAAGGCGGTGGTGGGGCAGGCCCGCAGGCAGAGGTCGCAGTCTCCGCAGCGGGGGGCCAGGGGCTTGTCGGGGACTAATTCCATGTTGCAGACGATCTCAGCCAGCAGGACGAAGCTGCCCAGAGCCGGGGCGATGAGGCAGCCGTTGCGGCCGATCCAGCCGACGCCCGCTTCCGCCGCCAGCGACCGCTCGGCGACCGGGGCCGAATCGACAAAGGCCCTGCCCGAAAAACCGCCTTCCAGCGCGCGGAGGTCGTCCATCAGGCGACGGCATCGCCGGGCCAGCACCTTGTGATAATCCATGCCGCGGGCGTAGAGGGCGATGGGGCCTGGTTGCGGGTCGCCGCCGGCGGGGGCGTAACCCACGGCCAGGCAAAGGACGCTCCGCGCGCCGGACACGAGGGATTCCGGGCGGAATCGCTTCTCCACGCTGCGGGCCAGGTAGTCCATCTCCCCTTGCCAACCGCGGGCCAGCCAGTCGCGGAAGACCTTCTCCCCGGCCAGCACGCCCGCCCCGGCCACTCCGACCCGCGCGAATCCCGCCCGCTGGGCCAGTTCCTTGACGGTGTTGGTCAGATCGTGTGAGCGGTTCATGCGCGGCCTATGCCTTCTTGGGCCTATTCTACCGCCCTAATAACGCTTCGCTGCCCCCGATTATGGTTGACCGGTCCGGCGTGGCCCCATAAGTTACGCTTCCCTTGGTTGGTCGAAATTCCACAGGAGATGCCTGCCTTGCCTGATCCCAAACAACAAATCTGGCACGCGACGAGCCTGGAGCAGACGGCAGAGGCCCTCTCCAGCGACCGCTCAGCCGGTTTGAGTGAAAAGGAGGCCGCCAACCGCCTCGCTCGTTGCGGCCGAAATGTCTTGCCCGAAGGGCATCGCAAGACGCTGGTGGCGAAGTTCTTCGACCAGTTCCGCGACCTGTTGGTGCTGATCCTGGTGGCCGCGTGCCTGGTGTCGTTCGCCATGAGGGAAGTCACCGACGCCCTGGTCATCCTGGCGATCCTGGTGCTCAACGCCCTGATGGGGGTGATTCAGGAGCACAAGGCAGGCAAGGCGATGGAGGCGTTGAAGAAGATGTCCGTGCCCTTCTGCGAGGTCATCCGCCAGGGCGGGTCGGTGAAGATCAACTCCGAGGAAGTCGTCCCCGGCGACCTGGTGGTGCTGCGGGAGGGCGACGCGATCCCCGCCGACCTGCGACTGGTCGAGTCGTTCAACCTGCGCGTGGACGAGGCGAGCCTCACGGGGGAGTCCATGCCCGTGGAGAAGTCCGTCGAGGCACTGCCCGCCGAGGCCACGCTACCGGAGCGGGTGAACATGGCCTACGCCGGGACGCACGTGACCTACGGCCGGGGGACGGGCCTGGTCACGGCGACGGGGATGCAGCGAGAGATCGGGCATATCGCCGCGCTGCTCCAGAAGGAGGAACAGGGCGTCACCCCGTTGAGCAGGAACCTTGCCGGACTGGGCAAGCTGCTGGGGATCATCACGCTGGCGACCTGCGCGGCGGTGTTCGTGGCCGGGATGCTGTGGGCGAGGAACCAGGGCGCCGGCGGACTGGAGACCGCCAAGAACATGTTCATGGTCGCCGTGAGCCTGGCGGTGGCGGCCATTCCCGAGGGCCTGCCGGCCATCACGACCATCGTCCTGGCGCTGGGCGTCTATCGCATGAGCCGGCGCAACGCCATCGTCCGCAAGCTTCCGGCGGTGGAGACCCTCGGTTGCGCGACCTACATCTGCACCGACAAGACCGGAACGCTCACCCAGAACCGCATGACCGTCACCCGCGCCGCGGCGGTGGAGGAACTGCTCACCGGCCGCTCAGCCGGCGAGGCCACTCGGGCGGAGCTGATCCGCGTGGCCGTCCTGTGCAATGATTCACACGTGGAAACCCAGGGCGGCCAGACGCGCCGCTTCGGCGACTCCACCGAGCTGGCGCTGCTGGACTACGCCCAGGCCCAGGGCGTCTCGGTGGAGACCACCCGGACCAGCCACCGCCGCGTCGACGAGCTGCCCTTCAGCTCCGAGCGGAAGATGATGTCCACGGTGCACGAGTCGGCCGGTGGGCGGAGGATGCTGGTCAAGGGCGCCCCGGACATGTTGCTGGGCCGGTGCAACCGGTATCAGCGCGGCGAGGGGACCGCTCCGCTGGCGGCCTCGGACGTGGAGGCCATTCACAAGGCCCTGGCCGAGATGGCCGGGGCGGCGCTGCGCGTGCTGGCGTTCGCCTGGAAGGACCTGGACGCCGTCGGAAAGCTCAATCCCAATGACGAACAGGACCTGGTCCTGGTGGGGCTGATGGGCATGATCGACCCGCCGCGAGCGGAGGTGAGGCTCGCCCTGCGGGAGGCCCAAAGCGCCGGCATCACCACGATCATGATCACCGGGGACAACCTCCTGACCGCCCGCGCCATCGCCGACGACCTGGGGATGCTCCAGGAGGGCGATGAGGTGCTTTCGGGGCGGGAACTGGAGGAGTTATCCCCCGAGCAACTTCGCCGGCGGATTGGCAAGATGCGGGTCTTCGCCCGCGTCTGGCCGGAACAGAAGCTCAAGATCGTCCAGGCGCTTCAGGACAACGGCGAGGTGGTCGCCATGACCGGCGACGGGGTCAACGACGCCCCGGCCATCAAGCGGGCCGATATCGGCGTGGCCATGGGCATCGCCGGCACCGATGTGGCCAAGGAAACCGCCGACGTCGTGCTCACCGACGACAACTTTGCCACCATCGTCCACGCCATCGAGCAAGGCCGAGCCATCTTCGACAACATCCGCAAGTTCGTGCTCTACCTGCTGGCCTGCAACCTGGGCGAAATCCTGGTGGTGTTCATACCGATTTTGATCGGCTTGAACTCGCCCCTGGCTGCCGTCCAGATCCTGCTGATCAACCTCATTACCGACGGCCTGCCCGCCTTGGCCCTGGGCGTGGACGCGCCCGAACCGGGCATCATGACCCGCCGGCCCAGGAATTCCAGGGAAGGCATCGTCAGCGGCTTCCACATGAAGGTGGTGCTGTTCAACGCCGTCTTCATCGCCGCCGCGGTGATCCTGTCGTATCTGACGGGCCGGTCGATGGAGGCCAATCCTGGATCCGACGACCGCCTGGCCGAGACCATGGCCTTTATGACCCTGGCGATGGCGGAATTGACCCGCGCCTACAGCTTTCGTTCCGAAATCCGCAATGCCTGGCAGATCAACCCCCTCACCAATACCCGCCTGCTGGGGGCCATCCTGTTGTCGGCGGTGATTGCGGTCGCGGTCGTGGCGTTCGAACCGCTGCGACAACTCTTCAAGACCCAGGCCCTCAGCGGGACGCAGTGGCTCATCGCCCTGGGGTTCTCGTTGATTCCATTCGCGGCCTTTGAAGCCTTCAAGGCCGTCCGCCGCCTCCGGGTGGCTGGGAGGTAGCGACGATGCAGGTACCACCGCTGAATCTCCAGGCACAATTCGCCGCGTTGCGGGGCGAGATCATGCCCGCCATCGAGGCGGTTATCGAAAGCCAGCAATTGATCAACGGCGCCCCTGCGCGGGAGCTGGAGCGCCTGCTGGCGGAGTACTGTTCCTGCGCGGCAGGGGTGGCCGTCTCCAGCGGGACCGACGCCCTGCTGGTCAGCCTGATGGCGCTGGGCATCGGCCCGGGCGACGAGGTCATCACCACGCCGTTTACGTTCTTCGCCACCGCCGGATGCATCAGCCGCCTGGGCGCCAGGCCCGTGTTCGCGGACATCGAAGCCGACACGTTCAACATAAGCCCCGCCGCCATCGCCTCTGCCGTCACCGCCAAGACCAAGGCCGTCATCCCCGTCCACCTCTATGGCCAGGCCGCCGAGATGGACGCGATCATGGCCATCGCCCGTCGCCACAAACTGGCCGTCGTGGAGGACGCCGCCCAGGCCATCGGCGCCATCTACCGCGGGGCGAAGGCATGCTCCATCGGGACCGTCGGTTGCCTCAGCTTCTACCCCACCAAAAACCTGGGCGGCTTCGGCGACGGCGGGATGGTCCTGACGCAGAACCGGGAATTGGCTGATGCTCTGGCGATCCTTCGCGACCACGGCCAGTCGCCGACGTACTACTACAAGCGCATCGGCGGCAATTTCCGCATGGACAACATCAACGCCGCGGCGCTGGTGGTCAAGACCCGCCACCTGCCCGCCTGGACCGCCCGGCGACGCGAGGTGGCGGCCCGTTACACCGAGCTGCTGGGCGACTGCTCCGCCGTCGTCACGCCCAAGGTCCGCGACGGAAACGAACACATTTACCATCAGTATGTCATTCGCGCCACGCGGCGGGACCAACTGCATGCCTTCTGCCGCGCCGAGGGCGTGGGCGCGTCGATTTTCTATCCCCTCTGCCTCCACCAGCAGGAGTGCTTCGCGAGCCTGGGCTACCGCGCGGGCGATTTCCCCGTCGCCGAAAAGGCCGCCTCCGAAGTGCTGGCCCTGCCGATCTACGCGGAGATCACCGACGAGCAGATTGCCTACGTCGTCGAGACGATCAAACGATTCTACGCCAACGCAGGGGAGGCTTGACCTTTAACCGGCGGACCTGCGGGACGGTAGAATCCGCTCAAGCGTGCGGAAGAATATGCGCCCCCCCCGGTGTTTCCTGTCAGGACTTGGCAACTTCCGTCAGTCTAATTCCCGCCCCAGGACTTCCATCATCCGCGCGTACTCCCTTCTCAAGAACTCCTCCCCGTGGGGTCCGCGGATGTGCGACCATGGAAGCGGGGCGTCGAGGGCAAGCGGGCGGAGGAACTCCGCCGCCTCGATACCCGTTTGCTCGAAGGCCGCCGTCCACTTGGCGTAGTCGAAAAAGTCGTCCCAGGAATCCATCCTCGCCCCGCCGCGCCAAGCGGCCTCGATGACTCCCGCGATCCGCCGGTCCCCGCGACACAGAACGCCCTCCAGCAGGCTCCGCTCCACCCGATGGAACTTGAAGGCCACCGGGGAACGTTGGCTCCGCTCGCGCAACCTCCGCCGGACGGCAAGGAAGTAGTCCGCCTCCCGCATCGCGCACCACTGCATCGGCGTGTGCGGCTTGGGCACCAGCCAGGAGACGCTGGCGGAGATCGCCCCCCGCCGGCCGTCGATGTCCTTGCGCGCGTCGGAGAGGCGGCGGCAAAGTTCGTACATCGCCTCGATGTCGGCGTCGGTCTCCCCCGGAAGCCCGGCCATGAAATAAACCTTCACCCGCTGCCAACCCGCCTGGTACGCAGCGCGGACGCCGTCGACCATGTCCTCGTCGCTGATGTCCTTTCCGATGGCCTGGCGCAGGCGCGGCGAGGCGGCCTCGGCGGCGATGGTCAGGCCCCCCTTGCGGACCACGCTGGTCAGCGCCGGAAGCGCGCGGAGCTGTTGGCCCACGCGCAGCGACGGCAGCCCCACCGACACCCGCCGGCCGGCGAATTCGGCGTTCAGCCGAGCGATGAGTTCCTCCAGGTGCGGGTAGTCGCCCGATGAAAGGCTCAGCAGCGATATCTCGCGGTATCCCGTCGCCGCCAGCGCCGCCCGCGCGATGGAGACAATCTCCTCGACGCTTCGTATCCGCACCGGCAGGCGCGTATGCCCCGCCTGGCAGAAACGGCAGGCATTGGGGCAGCCGCGCATGATCTCGATGACAACGCGGTCGTGGACCGCCTCGGCCAGGGGGACCAGGGGACGGGTGAGGGCGGGTGAGTCGCTCAGACGCTTCAGGCAAGCCCGCTCGATCCGCACCGGCAGGTCTGCTCGCAGCGGGACAACCGCCGTCGAGGCGCCCTCGGCCAGTCGGGCAGGACGGTAATACAGCGGGGCGTAGGCGCTGGGCATGGTTCGCGCGGCCTGGAGGATCGTCTCCTCACGGCTGGCGCCACATCGTTTGGCCGCTCGAACGATCTCGACCAGCTCCCGCAGCGGTCCTTCCCCGTCGCCGGGGATGATCAGGTCGAAGAAATCGGCTACCGGTTCGGGCGAGTCGGCCAGGGCGTCGCCTCCGACGACGATGGGGTCGCCCCGCCCACGGTCGGAGGCCCGCAGCGGAATGCCCGCCAGGTCGAGCATCGTCAGCACGTTGGTGACGCACATCTCGTAGGCCAGCGAGAAGCCCAGGATATCGAAGTCGCGCAGGCGGCAGCGGCTCTCCCAGCCGAACAGCGGGACGCCCTCGGTGCGGCAGACGGCTTCGGCGTCGGGGAACGGGCAATAGGCACGGTCGCAGGCCACGCCGGGGATGTCGTTGAGCATCTGATACAGCACTTGGCTGCCCAGATGGCTGATGCCCACCGAATAGCTGTCGGGATACGCCAGGGTTACGGTCACCTCGGCGGCCGAGACGTCGGGGCAACGCGCGTTGATCTCCAGACCGATGTACTGCCCCGGACGGGACACGCGGAGCAAGAGCCTCCGGCTGATCAATTCACCGATGTTTTCCATGCACTCGTCCCGCGCGGGGGCTGTGGGGCATTGCCCGGCAGGTCCATCCTGCTATCATAGGCGCAGGCGCCCGACGCGCCAAATACCGATGACGGGCCGCGTCAACGACGGGGTGCCAACTGACCTCGCCAACGACGTGGTCCAGGAGAGGCGGAGTCCATGGGATCGAACCGATTCTACTTTGCAGGCGCGATGCTGATCGCCCTGGCAATCCTGCTGCTGTTGGTGAAACTGCTGATGTTCATGGCCTGGTTCGCCGCCGGTCCCATCGGGCTGGCGGGGCTGATCCTTCTGGGAATCGGATGGATTACAGGTCGCCGTCGGCCGGATGGATGGTAGGAGTCGATCGGAGCCGATGAAAACGCTGACGGAATATGTGACGTTTCACACCGCGGCGAAGCGGGAGTACCTCAACATCACCGCTCGCGTCGCCGAGGTCGTCGCCCGCAGCAGCGTGCGGGAGGGCATGGTGCTCGTCTCGGCGATGCACATCACCGCCGGGGTGTTCGTCAACGACGCCGAGGACGGCCTGCTGGGCGACATCGACCGGTGGCTGGAAGGCCTGGCGCCCTATCGCGACGACTACCGCCACCACCGCACCGGCGAAACCAACGGCGACGCGCACCTCAAGAGCCTGTTGGTCCATCACGAGGTGATCCTTCCGGTCACATCCGGCAGGCTGGACTTGGGTCCATGGCAGCAGGTGTTCTACGCGGAATTTGACGGCCGGCGGCCCAAGAGGCTGGTCATCAAGGTCATGGGAGAGTAGCGACATGAACATTACTTCCCACTGCGAGTTCTGCCACAAGGAGATCCAGGCCCCTGACACCGCCGGTGGAAAGAGGGGCAAGTGCCCCTTCTGTGCCAAGAGCACCTACATCCACAGTCCGGTGGCGGAGGAGGAGCTGCTTGGCCTGGCCCCGCTGGACGAGCAGGAGGAACGGCGCCTCCAGGAACACGTCCAGGAGCTTTATCGGCGGGAGCATGACCTGATCGCCCTGGGCAAAAAGGGACCGCTGGAGCCGCTGGAGGAACGCGAAAACCTCGCCAGTTCCGACCTGCACCACTTCGCGGTCAACTACGTCCTGGAGATGGCCAGGAACAATTTCGAAGGCGCTGATGTTCAGGCGATGAAACTGCGGAACTTCGGGGCCTTGGGAATCCAGGCGGTGGACGATTTCATCGAGGGAAAGTCGCACGAACCGGCGCTGGAGGCCCTGCCCAAGCGCGTCCGCGCGAGTTTCCTGGCGGAGCTGCGTGCCAAGCTGCGGCCGTGAACAATCCGCCCTGGGATTCGCGTTGTATCGCAAGCTGGAGAAGCCTTACCGGCTTGCGGCGTCCTCCTGCCTATCTTGCGCCGGGCAGGAATGCTCCGAACAGATGCTGGTAATGCGGCTCTGGCCCTCCCCTCCACCACGGACATGGCGGAACTTCACCATCGCCTCGGTGGGGGTATTGGCCTCGACCTCCACCTCCGACTCGCTCTGCTGCCCGCCGCACCGGAAACGTATGCGATAGACCATCGCTGGCCCCTCCAATAAGGTTTGCAGGGAACCATACGATTCGTCCTGGCCGCCAGGCAAATCCCCGGTCGCTGATTGGCTTATCGGCTGCGGAGGTAATCGAGGATGCCGGCGGCGATGGCGTCGGCGAGGCGGTCGCGATAGCCCTGGTTGCCCAGGCTGGCGGCCTCCCGCCGGTTGGAGAGGAAACCGAGTTCCACCAGGATGGCCGGGCAACTGGCGCCCACCAGCACGCGATAGTTGGCCTCGTGTCGGCCGCGATAGACCGCCCCGGCCGAGGACAGGCCGCCAATGACGGCATCGGCGGCGGCGATAGAGCCTCGCGAGGGGGTTCGATTGGTGTAGACGGTAAACCCGCTGGCCGCGCGGTTCCGCGGGGCCGCGTCGGCGTGGATGCTGACCAACAGCACCGCTCGGCATCGGTTGGCGATATCGGTCCGGCCTTCCAGCGGGATGAACTCATCCCCGTCGCGCGTCAGTCGCACGTCCACACCGGACTGGATGAGCCTCTCGGCCACCGTCTGGGCGACGTCCAGCACGATGGCCTTCTCCTGGACACCATAGACGCTGATGGCGCCCGGGTCTTGCCCGCCATGACCGGCGTCAATGACGACCGTGCCCAGGCGCCCGATCGCCTGGCGAGTCGGTGGCGGTTCCCGGCTGGGTGGCGGGAGGGAAGGCGGCGCTTGTGGGGCTGAGGGCAGCCGCAGCGCCGAGCGGATCGCAGGCTCATAGTCCTGTGGCACGAAGAGGATATCGTCGACGGCCATCACGCCGCCCTTGGGCGCCGCCATCGCCCGGCCGTTGACGTACGCCTGGCTGCCCGGTTCGGCGTAGATGACCACCGTGTTGTGCGAGTTGCGGAGGGTGGCCATCATGATCGAGACGTCGACGACCTGCATGCCCAGCCGCTCGGCCAGTTGATAGACGCTCAAGGCCCCCGCCGGAGCGGCCACGAGGCTTCCGTTGGCGTGGACCCGCCCGGCGGAGCAGCCTGCCAGCAGACTCCCTGTCATCGCCGCCAAGAGGAAACCCTTCACCACGCCGCGCGCGGCCCAACTCGATGTGCTGCCTCGTACCATCCGCTGTCCTGACCTCAACGATTCGCCCCTCCAGCCAGCCAGCAATACGTCAGAAACGCCAGCCAAGCGGAAAACACCACCGCCATCACCACGTACTTCCACACCGGCCGGACGGCGCTGCGATCGGGTATGCCGTCGACGACATCCACGGGGTCGGGGATTTCGTTGGGAGGCGGACCTTCCTTGGGAGGCTTGACGTTCATTCCTTGAACCGAAACTCCGGGGCAACTCCAAAAGCCTCCGCGAAGTCGAAGACGTCGCGGAAATCCTCAATACTGTCTTCGGGGGTTTTTTGCATCATGCCGTGCTCGATGAGCAGGTAGATCATGTTCCCAAAATCCAGCGTCGAGTGGATGTTCCACTTGGCCAGAACCACCGCCGCCAGCATGCCCCACTTCTCGATGGCCTCGTCTCGCAAGGCCAGGCAAAGCTGCCTGCCGGTGACATGGCGCGCAGGGCCGTCGGGGCGCGCGGACCGCTGGGTTTGACCGGTCCCTGCCCCGTGCGAACCTTCGGTCCCCTGCTGGGCGGGGGAGCCATACACCTCCCGGACAGCGCGGGACAGGCTTTCCTTGAGCAGGAACTCAAAAGCCTCCGGCGGGTAACGCCCGTCGGCGCGGATAATGTCCTCGATGCTCTTTTTCCCACCAGCAGCGCTCATCCGGTTTTCCGTGGAAACAACGCCTCGGCCTGGGCTGTTTTCGTCCCCGCGGGCAGAACGCCCCAGGCGCTCGGGCCCGACGACGGGCCGGAAGGCGCCTGCCAGCCCAACTGCGCCAGGCCCCGATCGGCCGATTCGGGCATGTAGGGACGCAGGTGCAGCAGGATCAGCCGCACCGCCTCAGCGCAGGTGTACAGGACCGTCGCCAGCCGCGGGCGCTGGGCGGGGTCCTTGGCCAGTTTGAAGGGTTCGGTCACGTCGATATGCCGGTTGGTCTCCGTCGCCAGCGCCAGCAGCTTCTCCAGGGGTACGTGGAGCTGGCAGGCGGCCATCGCCTCCGGGGTGGATCGACAAAGTTCCTCCGCCGCGGCGACCACGGCGGCGCCTTGGGCGGCGTGGGCCTCCACCGGCGCAGGAATCGTCCCTTGGAAATATCGGCCGATCATGTTCACCGTGCGGCTCAGCAGGTTGCCGATGCCGTTGGCAAGTTCCGTATTGTATCGCTGGAGCAGCATCGGGTGGGAGAAGTCTCCATCGGCCCCGAAGGGCACCTGGCGCAGCAGGAAGTAGCGGTAGACGTCGCGGGAGAAGTTTTTGCATATCTCGGCGATGGTGTCGCACGAGACGAAGTTGCCCAGGCTCTTGGACATCTTCTTGCCCTCGGAGGTCCACCACCCGTGGGCGAAGACGCATCGCGGCAGCGGAAGCTCCATCGCCATGAGCATGCACGGCCAGTACACCGCGTGGAACCAGAGAATGTCCTTTCCGATCAGGTGCACGTCGGCCGGCCAATAGCGGGCGCCCTTGCCGTCGTATTCGTCGCCCGCCGGGGGACATCCCAAGGCCGTGTAGTAGTTACTCAATGCGTCGATCCAGACGTAGACGGAATGCGCCGGGTCGTTGGGCAGGGGCACGCCCCAATTATTGAGCTTCTCCAAAGGCCGGGAGATGCTCAGGTCCTCCACACCGGCGGAAAGCTTGCTGAGCACCTCGTTGCGCCGCGTCTCGGGCAGGATGAACGAGGGCGTCGCCTGGATGTGCTCGATCAGGCGAGGCGCCCACTTGGAGAGGCGGAAGAAATAGCTCGGTTCGCTGTAGCGCACCAGGGGCTTGCCGGTGATGGCGCTTTTGTACTCGTTGTCGCGGGCGGCTGATTCGGTGACGAACTCCTCCTGGCCTTCGTCATACCATCCCTGGTAGCTGCCCAGGTAGATTTCGTCTTTGGCGACCAGGCGGCGGATGATCTCCTGCACCCGCCGTTCGTGCCGCGGCTGGGAGGTCCGGATGAAGTCGTCGTTGGAGATGTTCAGGTCCCGCCAAAGCTGCTCGAAATGCACCACGACCTCGTCGGCCAGTTGTTTGGGACTGACGCCCTGTTCCGCGGCGGCCTTGACGATCTTGATGCCGTGCTCGTCGGTGCCGGTCAGGAAGTGGACATCGCGGCCGATCCCGCGGTGGTATCGCGCCAGCACGTCGGCGGCAATGGTGGTGTAGGAGTGCCCGATGTGGGGCACATCGTTGACATAGTAGATCGGCGTCGTGATGTAGTAGGTGTCGGCCATGGGGCATAGAATCTCCAAAAACGCGGGAGAATCAAGTCCCGGCAACAAGTTCCCCGCCGATGATCTACCACGATGCGGCCCGCTCGCGATTCAGCCGGCTCAGGCCAGGACGCTCTGCCATTGGCCTGCGACCTCCACTACTTGGCCTTTTCCGCCCGCGGGGACAGCCGGCAGGTGCAACCAGACGGGCCGGGGCGTCCGCAGGTGGTAGAGGATCTTGCCCCCCTCCCGCCGCCAGGAGATGTCGATGGCGCCCGGGGAAGGATCGTCGCCATCGCCGCCGAAGGGGCGGGTGAAGGGAATCGCCCCATCGGCCCGCCGCAGCGAGCCGGGAATCAGCCGCAAGTCATAGTGATCCCTGCCCAGGTCGAAGCGGTTGTGAAGCCCCAGGACATAACGGGATAACTGCCAGGTCGGGCAGGACGACCACTGGTGGCAATGGCTCCATCGCGTGTCGAAGACCTCCACCAGCGTGGTCCTTCCCTCCCCGATCGCCCAGCCCCAGCAGGCGCGGTACTGGTCCAGCACGAAGTCCATCTGCCCGCGATCGATCAGCAGCGGCAGGACGAAATGGGCGAAATACGGCGTGATGATCCGGGGCGAGCGGACGGAGCCGTCGCTGTTGCGCGGGGCCGAGGGGGCGTTGGGAAAGCATTCCAGCATGTGGGCCTTGAGGAACTCGACGCACTGGGCCTCGAATCGTCCGTCGATGAGTCCCGCCCGCAGCGCCAGCGCCGCCGCGTGGTAGCCGATGCGCCGCCAGAGGTTCCCTTCGCCCTTGAGGCGATCCTCCAACCAAGTCCTGACCACCCCCCGGATGTGATTGCCCAGCCTCTCCAGGCGCGGCAGGTCGTCGCGACGATCCAGGATCCCACACCAGGAATCCATCGCCCCCAGGCATTCCAGCAGAAAGAGATTGGCGAGGATATCCACCGTCCCCTCCGGCCGGAGACAACCCCAGTCCACGAAGTTCCATTCGGTGAGATTGCCCAGCCCCTCGTCACCGATGCGTGGCTCCAGCGCCGCCAGGTTCCTCCAAACATACGGGTACATCTCCTCCAGGAGCCTTCGATCTCCAGTGAGCCGGTAATACTCCAGGCAGATGGCCGCCCATCGCATCGAGTAGGAGGGGATGAAACAGGTGTTGCACGGTGACATCCCGGTGATCAATCCGTCCTGCCTGGCACAAATCGCCGAATGAACCAGGCATCGCCGGGCCAGCGCCACGTCGGCGTACGCCACCGACGCGGTGGCCATTCCCACGGCCGCGTCGCCCAACCATTGGCCTCGCTCGCGGGTGGGACAATCCAGGATGGCGTCCTCGGCGCAGGCACGGTAGGTATCCACCCCCGCCCGCCAAATGCGGTTGAGCAGGTCGTCGTCGCAGGCAAACCGCCCCGCCGGCTGATCGTGGTAGCCTCGCTCGTCGAAGGCCTCCTCCACGAACCGTATCGAGCGGGCCTCGGCCAGGACATGCACTTCCAGGAACCGCATCCCCCGCGGGTTGTGCGGACAGAACTCCTGGACACCTCCTCGAGCAATGAATCGATCGAAGTTGCACGACAGACCGTAAATATACGGCGCCACCCGCCCATGCCGCAGATGCTCAGCGTAGCCCATGTCCACCACCGCCCCGGCGGGCAGGTCCAGAAGGAACCTTGGCCGGCCCAGGCAGACGCGCCCCAGGTCGTAGCGACGCCACAGGCCCTGGGGGGGCAGGTCCGTCGGGCAGAGGTCGCGAAGGAAAAAGCCGGCTGAGGGGTCCTCCCGGGAAAGTTTGTATGTCTCGGCGAATTCGCCCTCCGCCAGGGGGGAGAGCTTATGGGCAAGTCGCAACACGGGGGCGATGGTGGGTGGACCGAGGGGACCGATTCCCGGGTCGGCCTTCTTCGGCACGGGCCAGGCCGTGTCATCGAAATCGGCCCCCTGCCAGGCGGCGGGTTCCTTGCGGGTGTCCCGCCAGAGGATCCAGCCCACGAATTGGCTGACCCTCCTGGTCTGGGAATGGTGACCCTCCAGCCGGAGGCACTTCCACTCGAGGGGAATCTGCCGGTCCCCAACCAGGACCTGACACCACAAAAAAGGCGGGATGTCGGGATGAACGTTGGTCTGCAACCCGGCGTAGTGCGCCTCGACCGCCAGGACATGCCTGCCGGCGCTCGGGCGTGTCCGGACGGAGAGATATTCCGGCAGACCGGCGGGGAACCGCGCCGGTCCTTCCGCCAACCAGCCGCCATCCAGCCGGGCCAGGAAGGTCGTCGCGCCCAACAGACGGATCTCCGTCTCGCCGGAGGTCTCCAGCTCAAAGGCCCCGCGGAACGCCACGTAATAGTCCTTCTCCGGACCCGGCTGATCCGTCCACATCATTGCGGGGTCGCCACTCATGTTCTCGTGCCTCGATTGCCCAATGGGGATGTCTCGACCTCCCGCGCCGTCAGCGGACCTCGTGCCACTCCAGGCCCCGCCAAGCCCGCCGTCAACCACGGTTGGAGGCGACCGATGCGATACGGAAGCACAATTGCTCCAACTGGGCGGCCAGGTCCACCGGTTGAACCGCCACCCCGGCGGCCGTCGCCAGCGTGGTGGGGGCGAAGTTGAGGATGCCCTTGATCCCGGCCCGACAGAGCAGGTCGGTGAGGTCCTGGGCGGCTTCGGCCGGGGCGGTCAGGATCGCCAACTTCACGCCATGCTTCCGCACGATGGAAGGAAGCTGGTCGATATGGTGGATCGCCACCGAGCCAATCGTTTTGCCCACACGGTTGGCGGTTATGTCGAAGGCCGCCACCACGTCGAAACCCTTCTTGCGGAAGCCCCGGTAACGTAGCAGGGCGCTGCCCAGGTCCCCGGCCCCGACGACGATGACGCTCCAGGTCCGGTCGGTGCCCAGGATGCGGCGTAGCTCGTCGATCAACGGGGCGACCTGATAGCCCACGCCCGGTTGACCGAATTGGCCGAAATAGGCCAGGTCCTTTCGGACCTGCGCAGCCGTGACGCGCAGGCTTGCGGCCAACTGCTGACTGGAGACCTTCTGGATGCCCTCGCCGAGCAATCGTTCCAACTGGCGGAGATAGAGGCTCAATCGCAGCGCCGCGGCATTGGGAGCTGGATGCATCTTCACGGACAACCACCTCTGCCCTCCGCGGGGCGATCATAGGCCCACGACAACGGGGCGTCAAGACGGGCAAACACGAAGACCGGCAAAGGCCGGCTTTGAAACTTGACACCCCGCCGGGTGGGCCGATACGCTGTCGGTCCTGGAGAATGAACTTCAGCACAGAAAAAAACAGGCCAAAAGACATGAGCGCCTTTCAGTGTCCAGGAATCTGCGCGTTGGGGGTGTGCCTCCTGTTGTTTCTGGCCTCGCCCATGATGGCGCAGGACAGCCCGTCGGCGGAACCGGTGGTCCTCAACATCCCTGAAAGCGCCTTGAAGTCCGGCCTGCTGACCGCCCACGTGGAGCAGGTTTCCCAGGCCGTGCGATACTGGCTGGACCGTCTTGGCGACGCCAATAGCGATTCGGAGATCCTCGCCGCACGCAAGGGCCTGATGGCCGACTACAACCGCTACGACAGCATGAAGTACCAGTACGTCTTCGCCGAGCAGGTCGCCAAAGGCATCGGGGACTTGCTGAAGCTGGAGGATCTCCGCAAGCAGATCAACACCGGCCTGGTGGTTTCGCAGATACGCCAGGTGCCGGTCCAGCCAGCTTTGAACGCCATGCTTACCCATCCCAATCCGGCGCTGCGACTCTACGCCTGGCAGGGCTATCTCCGCATCCGACTGTTGGTCCTGGCGCAGGGCAAGGACTACGCCGAGACCATGTATGCGGCTTTGGCCAAAGCCGCTTCAACCGAGGAATCCCCGCTGGTGCTTGGGGAGGCCTTCGGGATGTTTTCCATTGATTCGGACCCGCCCAGGTCGATGACCGCCCAGGATTTTGAACAGGCGCGCAAGCGGATGCTGGCAATCCTTCAGGGCATCTGGCCGGGCCTGTGCGATCGGGTGGGCGACGGCGACGCGGAGATGATCACCTGCTGTCGCGGCGGCATCGCGGCGCTGCGGAACGTTCATGACACCCTCGCGGCCGACAACGTTAGTTCGGCGACCATCCTTCCGATGGTCTACGCCATGATGTGGTCGGCGGCTAAGACGCTGACGGGCGTGGAACCGGACAGCCCCGTCGGCGCGGCGCTGGAACCGCTGCTCCAGGATTGCGAGAACGCCCTGAACTACGTCACCAAAGCGCGGAAAAGCCCGATGACCGCGGCGATGTCGATCAAGGATCCCATCGATCGCGGCCTGGCGGTCCTGTCCGCCGTGCAGGCCTGGCGCGAAACCCTCATCGCGGGCGGTTACGAGTTGGACGAGTCGGGCACGGCGCCGGAGCCGTCGGCCACGCCCGGTACTCCTCCGGCAGGAACGTAAGGGCCGGGGCGGAAGGCTCCCCCATGGCAGAGGGGCCTCCAGCGGAGCCACCGACCCCAGAGGCTTGGGAGCGCTGGATGTTTGGGCGCAGGTCCTTGACGGCGGGCAAATCCCGCCCATGTTCGCCCTAGCCGCGCCTCATGGAGCAGGATCCTTGGTAAAATATCTGCTGTTGGCGCCGCTGATGATCCTTCTGGCATGGATGCTGATGGCATTCATGGTCGTCGGCGACCTCAACGTCTCGGCCCGGAAGGACCAGCTCACCCTCGGCAGCATCGGGGAACCCGACGACCTCAACCCCATCATCGCCCAGACCACCTCCGCCAGCGACATTGAGAGGTTTGTCTTCAACGGTCTTCTGAAGTTCGATGAAAACCTCAACATCGTCGGCGACCTGGCGGAAGACTACCGTCTCACCCAGGACTCCACGGCATTTTTCGCAACGGAAGACTCCGCCGCCGAGGCCCTGGCGAAACTCCAGGCCGCAACCGAGCGGTGGCCCTCCATGCGGCTGCTATCGGTACGGCGGGACGGCGCCCGCCTGGTGTTGCACTTGGGCGATCCCAACGAGCGCTTGGTGGCCGGAAGCGATTACCAGACGTCTCTGCTGAGGATCATCGATCGCGCCAAGCTGCTGCCCGTTCACATTCTGACACTGACCTATGACCCCTCCGCCACCTTCGCCGATGGCACCGCCGTGACGACGGAGGCGATCCAGGCCGCCCTGGCGGTGCTGGAGGCCTCCTTGCCGGAGACGCGCATCCACGAAACGCTGCCCATCGGCGAATCGCTGTTGAGCGTCACCCTGGTCGGCCAGGCTCAGCCGTTCCTCGACGCCCTGCCCAAGGCGCTAACCGGTGCCAAGGCCCCCGTCGTGAAGGTGATGGAATACCTCACCCAGGCGTTGCTCGACGAGCCGGTGCTGCGTTTCACGTTGCGTCCGGGCGTCCGCTGGCAGGACGGCGCGCCGCTGACTTCCGCCGACGCGGCCTTTACGTTCCGCTGTATCCTGGACCCGCAGTACCGCTCGCCGCGGTCCAGCGACTACTGGCTGGTCAAGCGGGTGGAAACGCCCGACGACCGCACCTTCGTGGTCGTCTATCGCTATCCTTTCAGCGAGTGCCTCAACAGTTGGATGATCTCGCTGCTGCCCAGGCACATCCTGGAGGGCAAGGACGCAACGTGGTGGGCGGACAATTACAACCTCAAGCCCCTGGGCACCGGCCCGTTCCGCCTGGCGGAGTGGAAGCGCAACGAGTTCATCCGCCTGGAGGCCAATCCGGACTATTTTGAAGGCCCGCCCAACCTCCCTGCCGTGGTGTACCGCCTGCTGCCGGACCCGTTCGTCAACCAGGCCACCTTCGAGGATCGCGGTTTCGACACCAACGGGCTGCTGCCCTACCAGGTCCGCCGCTACGAAGCCGACAAGGACACCTATCAGACGTTCCGGCGGTGGGGGCTTAGCTACGAGTACGTCGGCTGGAACCTCAAGAAACCGCTGTTCGCCGACGTCCGCGTCCGCCTGGGGCTGGCCCATGCCGTCAACGTGGACCGGATCATCCGCTACATCTACCGCGGCTACGCGCGCCAGGCCAATGGGACTTTTCCTTTTCAGATGTGGTACGCCAACAAGGACCTCCAACCTTTTGCCTACGATCCCAATGCGGCGAGGGAGCTGCTGGCCCAGGCCGGTTGGCGAGATACCGACGGCGACGGTTGGCTGGACAAGGATGGCAAGGCCTTCGAGTTCACGCTCATCACCAACCAGGGCAACACGCTTCGCTCGGCCATCGCGGTGCTGGTGCAGGACGATTTGCGGAAGATCGGCATCAAGGTCAATACGGCTGTCTACGAATGGGCGGTCTTCATCAAGAATTACATCAACACCCAGGAGTTTGACGCCTGCATCCTGGGCTGGTCGCTGGGCTACAGCTACGACCAGTACCAGTTGTGGCACAGTTCGCAGATCGCCCCGCCGGGGCTGAACTTCTGTTCGTTCTCCAACCCCCAGGCCGACGAGCTTCTCCAGCGGATCCGCACCACCTTCGACCGCGGCGAGGTCGCGCGGCTGTGCGGGAATCTCCAGGAGGTGATCTATCGCGACCAGCCTTATCTTTTCCTGGCCTACAACGAGGGCACCAGCGCCCTGTACCGCGACAAATACGTCGTCCGGCGTCCCGGGCGGGAGGGACAGTGGCTGCTGGAACCCATCCGGGCCACCGAGGCGGGATTCGGTCACTACATGAATTGGTGGGCGCCGCGCGCCGTGGCGCCCCAATTGACGCCATAGCGGAACGCGACATGGGCAAGTTCATCCTGCGACGACTGCTGATCTCCCTGCCGCTGTTGTTCGGCATCACGATCATCAGTTTTTTCGTCATCAACCTCGCCCCCGGAGGACAGATGGCCCTGCCGGGGGCCGAGATGAACCCCAGTTTCAACCCCCACGTCCGGGCCATGATGAACCGCCAGTTCCACTTCGACCAGCCCCTGGTCGTCCAGTACGGCCTGATCATGCGGGACGCCTTCACGGGGAAGTTGGTCAGCTTCAAGGACAACCGCTCCGCCGTCGCCAAGGTGCTGGAGCGGATGCCCGCCACGCTGGCGCTGAGCGCCATGGCGATGGTCATCACGCTCAGTTGCGCCCTGCCGATGGGCATTTACGCCGCCCGCCACCACGGGCGGTGGCGCGACCAGCTCATCAGCCTGGTCAGCTTTGCCCTCATCAGCCTGCCGACCTTCTGGGTGGCTTACATGCTGGTGCTGGCCTGCGTACGGGTATGGCACATCCCGGTGCTGGGCACGCGGACCTTCGGCGTGGAATTCGCCCATCCGTTCCTGGAGCTGGTCGACGCCACCTGGCACGTGTTCCTGCCGGCCGTCGTGCTGGCGCTGGGGGGCATCGCCACCGACAGCCGGTACATGCGTGCCTCCATGGTCGAGGCCATGAACGAGGACTACATCCGCACCGCCCGCGCCAAGGGCCTCAGCGAGTCCAAGGTCGCCTACAAGCACGCCCTGCGGAACAGCCTCCGCCCGATCGTGACCTTCCTGGGCTACCTGCTGCCGGCGTTTTTGGGCGGGTCGGTGATCGTGGAGCAGATCTTCGGTTATCCGGGCATGGGAAGGCTGATGTACGAGGCGATGATGGAGCGCGACATGCCGGTAATCATGGTGGAACTGATGGTCGCCTCGGCGCTGGTGCTGTTGGGCAACCTGCTGGCGGACGTCCTGTACGCGGTGGTGGACCCCCGCGTGCGCCTGGATTGACGGAAGAGACGTGAAAGATTCTTCTGACATTATCGTGACGGCTGAACCCACCCAGACCCTCGCAGCGCCGCGGGCGGGCCTATGGCGCCGCTTCGCCACCAACCGAGCGGCGATGGCGTCCCTGGCGGTCATGATCTGCATCTTTATGGCGGGGATGGGCTTCTGGCTCCTGAACCTGGCGGGGGTCCATTGGCCCTACGACCCGATCCAACCCAATCCTTCAGAGCAACTCCTGCCGCCTTCCTGGCAGCACCCCCTGGGCAGCGACGAGTTGGGCAGGGACACCCTCTCGCGCGTCCTGCTGGGCGCCCACGTGTCGCTGCTGATCGGTTTCGTGGCCGTGGGCATCAGCATCGCCATCGGCGTGGTCATCGGCAGCGTCAGCGGATACTTCGGCGGGTGGGTGGACACGCTGATCATGCGGTTTGTGGACATGATGATGTGCGTGCCGACGTTTTTCCTGGTCCTGACGGTGGCGGCAATGGTGCGGCCGAGCATCTGGTACGTGGCGGTGGTCATCGGTCTGACCGGATGGATGGGCACCAGCCGGCTGGTGCGGGCGGAATTCCTGACGCTGCGGGAGACCGACTACGTCCAGGCCGCTCGGGCCGTCGGGGCCGGCCCGCCGCGGATCATCTTCCGCCACATCCTGCCCAACGCGCTGCCGCCGGTGTTCGTCAGCGCCGTGCTGGGGGTCTCCGGGGCGATCCTGGCGGAAGCCTCGCTGAGCTACCTGGGCTTCGGCGTCCAGCCGCCCGATCCGAGCTGGGGCAACATCATCTCCGACGGCAGGCAATACATCCTCGACGCCTGGTGGCTGATCGTATTCCCCGGCGTGGCCATCTTCGTGACGACCCTGGCCTTCTACGTCACCGGCGAGGGTTTGCGGGTCGCCTTGGATCCCAAGGAGACCAAGCGAATATGACCACGCCTCTGCTAGCGGTGCGGAACCTCCGGACGTATTTCGACACCCAGGCCGGGACGGTCCAGGCCGTCGACGATGTCAGCTTCACTGTCACCGCCGGCAAGACCTTCTCCCTGGTGGGCGAGAGCGGTTGCGGGAAGAGCGTCACGGCCTATTCGATCCTGCGCCTCCTGCCCTGCCCGCCGGGGCGGATCGTCTCCGGGGCGGTGCTGCTGGAGGGCAGGAATCTGTTGGACTTGCCTGCCGATGCGATGCGCCAGGTTCGCGGGGGGAAGATCGGCATGATCTTTCAGGAGCCGATGACCTCGCTGAATCCCGTCTACACCGCCGGCAGCCAGATCATCGAGGCCATCCGCCTGCATCGCCGCGAGGGGAAACGGGCGGCCAGGCTCCTGGCCATCGAGATGCTGGCCAAGGTGGGCATCCCCGACCCGGCGCGGCGGTTCGGTGAGTATCCCCACCAGTTTTCCGGCGGGATGCGTCAGCGCGTGATGATCGCCATGGCGCTGTCGTGCGGGCCTCGGTTGCTGATCGCCGACGAGCCGACCACCGCGCTGGACGTGACGATCCAGGCGCAGATCCTAGACCTGTTGCGGCGGCTGCGCGAGGAGACCGGTTTGAGCCTGCTTCTGATCACGCACGACCTGGCCGTGGTGGCCGAGACATCCGACACCGTGGGCGTGATGTACGCCTCCAAGATCGCCGAACTGACCGACGTCAAGGATCTCTTCGCCGAGCCGCTGCATCCTTACACCCAGGGACTATTCCGATCGCTGCCCCGACTGGGGGAACACAAGCGCCGCCTGGAGGCCATCGGCGGCAACGTGCCGGATCCGCTGGCCTTCCCCACCGGATGCAAGTTCCACCCGCGCTGCCCCATCGGCCGCCACCTGGAGCGATGCCGCAGCCAGGAACCACCCCTGGCCGAAGTCCGCCCCGGCCATTGGGCAGCCTGCTGGGAATGCCCGGGATATTCCGGAGAAAAAACAACATAGCGGGATTACAGGATTACGGGATTGAGGGATTAAGAGGAACAGGTAATGAAACCCAAACAAGATTTGCATCCACAAATGCAGACACAAGACCAAGGAAAGGAAGTCTCGGATGCCCTAACTTATGAAGTCATTGGATCCGCACAGAAAGTTCATCGTACGCTCGGTCCGGGATTCACGGAATCCACTTACCAGGCAGCTTTGGAGAAAGAACTGACGATACGAAAAATCCCATTCGAAGCACAGCGAGAATTCAAGGTATTCTACGAAGGGGAGCTTTGTGGCGCCTATCGCCCGGATCTCGTTCTCGATAATCGGATTGTGTTGGAACTCAAGGCCGTGTCTGTCTTGGCAAAGGAACACCGTTGCCAAACATTGAGTTATCTTCGCGCATCGACCTTGTCCATTGCCCTTCTGATTAATTTCGGATCACCTTCTCTTGAGGTACGGAGACTTCTAAACAATAAACTGAATCCCAAAAATCCGGAAATCCACTAATCCCGCTATCCGAATACTGTTCCTATGAGCGAAAGCCCGCCCATCCTGACCGTCCAAGGCCTCCAGACGCACTTTCCGCTGCGTGGGGGGATTTTCTCTCGGCTGCGCGGGGTGGTCCGCGCGGTGGACGGCGTGGACCTGACCGTCGAGCGGGGCGCCACGCTGGGACTGGTCGGCGAGAGCGGGTCGGGCAAGACCACCTTGGGGCGCACCCTGCTGGGTCTGATCCCCGCCACCGGCGGCCGGGTGACTTTCTCCGGTTTGGACGTCTTTTCACTGCGGAGCCATGAACTGCGCGCCCTGCGACGGCGGATGCAGATTATCTTCCAGGACCCCGCCGGTTCGCTCAACCCGCGAATGCGCGTCGGGGACATCGTGGGCGAGCCGCTGAGGGTCCACCGCCTGCTTCCGCGGCGGGAACAGAAGGCCAGGATCGGCCAACTGCTGGAGCGCGTGGGGCTGCCCGCCGCATGCGCGGAGCGGTATCCGCATGAGTTTTCCGGTGGACAGCGCCAGCGGATCGGTATCGCCCGTGCCCTGGCCTGCGGGCCAGAGTTCATCGTCGCCGACGAACCGGTCAGCGCCCTGGACGTGTCCATCCAGGCGCAAATCCTCAACCTCCTCAGCGACCTCCAGGAGGAACTGGGGCTGTCGTACCTGTTCATCGCCCACAACCTCGCCGTCGTGGAGCACTTCGCCGACGAGGTGGCCGTGATGTACCTGGGACGCATCGTGGAGCGGGCCGGGCGGGACGCCCTCTACGCCCGCGCGACGCACCCCTACACCCAGACGCTCCTGGCGGCCATCCCCAGGCCCGATCCCTCGCAGCGCCGTCCCCGCGCGGGCATGGGCGGAGAAGTGCCCTCGCCGGTCAATCCGCCGCCGGGCTGCCCCTTCCACCCGCGATGCCCGCTGACGCGAAAACTGGCCGAAAGTACCGGTGGCAACGAAACCGTGACGATCCTCAGCGAAGGCCAACCCCTCAAGATTCTGCGCCGCTGTGTCTGCGAGCAACCCGTCCTGCGGCCCCGTGGCGACGATCCCTCCCACCTCCACGCCTGCCTGATGTCGTAGACCGGCGCGTCACTCCACCGCATCCACCAGCCATTGGCAGATCCGGTCCTGGAGCTGCTTGACCTTCCACCCCTTGCCCTCGGGCACCTTGTTGGCCAGGATGGAAAAGGCGACCGCGGGCTTGCCGGATTCGTCCAGCACATAGCCGCTCAACGCTGAGACCCCCGCGATGTAACCGGTTTTGCCCAGGACCCTGCCGCGATACGGGGGCTTGTCCAGACGTTTCTCCATTGTCCCGTCAACGCCGCTGACGGGCAGGCTGGAAAGGAATACCGCCGCGTCGGGCCTCCGGTTCATCGCCGCCAGCAACTTCACCATCGCCGCGGGCGTGATGCGATTGTTCCGCGACAGCCCCCCGCCATCGCGGACCGTCAACTCGCCACCGGACAGACCGAAGGTCTCGACCATCGTCTGGGTCATCCTCTCGGCGCTGCCCGCCCAGGTCCCATCACCGGCGCGCAGGAAGATGCACTCGGCGGCCATGTTCAGGCTGCGCTTGTTGGCGCGCGTCAAGGCCACGCCCAGGGGCGTCGTCTTGCGGCCGAGGATTTGGGCCTGGGCAAGGTCGACCGCTACTGGTTCGGCGCGGCGGATCCGCCCACCGAAGGACACGCCCGCTCGGGCCAGCCGCTCCGCCAGCACGCGCCCCAGCAGCAAGGGCGGATCGTTGACGGCCACGTTGGCCGGTTCGGTGGTGGCGCGAACGATCGTGCCTCGCAGAGTCATCTCGGAGTCGCCCTTGCCCAACCGAGCCGACCAGCTCTGCCGCCGGCCCTTGGCGACCTTGTTGACCGTTGTGATGAGTCGGCTTTGCGGCGTAATCGAGGGGATGACCCTGTCGCCATCCAGGCCCAGCGTCACGTCCAGGCAGTTGTTGTTGAAATTCAGCGTCGCCACCGCCGCGGCATACCATTGATCGGATTGCCCCGCGGGCCAATCGGGATGACGGTACCGCTCCGGGCCTTGCGGATCGCAGACCACGATGTCCCCGCCGAAGCTGCCGCCCAAGCGGGCCTTGACGGCCGAGGCCCAGGCGTCCAGATCGTCGTAGATGGTCCTGCCCGCCTCCGCCGCCACGCGGGCGTCGCCCAGCGTCGGGTCGCCGTCGCCGACGATCACGAGATTCCCACCGGCGTGATAAAGCGTCGTGGTGAACTCGAAGGCCGCGCCCAACCGCGCCAGGGCGAAGGCGGAGGTCAGCAGCTTCTGGTTGCTGGCCGGGATGAACGGTTCGCCGCTACGGTGATCCGCCAGCGTCCCTCCGCTCCGCAGGTTCGTCGCCGCCACGCCGATGACGGCCGAAAGCTCCTTCTCGCTGCTGTCGACTGCGGCGGCCACGGAATCCTGAAGCGATGGCGTCTGGCCGAGGCACCATCCCGCCAAAACAAGCAAGACAAGCAGTAGGGACAATGGGCGCAAGGGGTTCATGGGGCCATGGAGAAGGAACGAACCGTTGCGATACATTATTGCCTTCCTTGGCATGTTGAATCGAGCGGTCAGACGCCCGTGGATCACGGGTCGGTCACGGTTCGGCGTCGCCGAAGGATACTCCAATCGCTCGGGCGACCTGGATGAGGATGTGATCGGCCGGGACAGTGCGCACTTTGCCCGCCACCTCGGAAATCGGCACGGAGTCGATCCGTCCCTGATGCTGCACGACCATCCTTCCGAACATGCCCTCCGACAGCAGCTTGAAGGCCTGGTATCCAAACTCGGTGGCCAGGATGCGGTCGTGGGGCGTGGGGGTGCCTCCCCGCTGGATGTGTCCCAGAACGATGGCGCGGCTCTCCAGGCCGGTGCGATTCTCCATGGCGTCGGCGACAAACTTGCCCACGCCTCCCAGGCGGATGGGATCGGGGGAGGTCTCATCGATGTGGTTGACGAACTGCTTGCCGCCGGCAGGCATGGCGCCTTCGGCGACGGCGATGATGGTGAAGCCCTTGCCGATCCTGCGACGGTGGAGGCACTTGGCGGCCACCTTGTCGAGGTCGAAGGGTATCTCAGGAATCAAAATCACGTCGGCGCCGCTGGCCAGTCCCGCGTGCAGGGCGATCCACCCGGCATAGCGGCCCATCAGTTCCACCACCATCACGCGGTGATGGCTGGAGGCGGTGGTGTGGACCTTGTCCAGGGCGTCGGAGGCGGTGTTGACGGCGGTGTCGTGGCCGAAGGTGATCTCCGTGGCCCACAGGTCGTTGTCGATGGTCTTGGGCACGCCCACGATGTTCAGTCCGCGGGCGATCAGGTCGGCCGCCCCGGTCATCGTGCCGTCCCCGCCGATGACCACCATCGCGTCCAGTCCGGCGGCGTTGTAGTGCTTGACCACCTGGTCGCGGACGTCGCAAAGGACCCACTTGCCGTCGAGACCGGGCATGGCGTACTTGGCGGGGTTGGCCTTGTTGCACGAACCGAGGATCGTCCCGCCGGCCGTCAGGATGCCGCTGACGTCCTGGACGGTCAGGACGCGGAGGCGGTTTTCGATCAGGCCCAGGTAGCCGTCTTCGATGCCGACGACCTCCAGCCCGCCGCCCATGGCCGCCTTGGCCACGGCTCGTATGACGGCATTGAGTCCAGGGCAATCCCCCCCACCGGTAAGCATTCCGATACGTTTCAACGTCTTCATCTCCGCGCTCCTATGCCTGGTGCGTACGTAGCGACGGCGGTTTCGAACCGACCCGCTGGCTGCGCGGACCGGCACCTCTATAATCTATCGGCTTGCCTTTGCCGATAAATAAGCAGGCAAACCGCCCGCAGGAGACACGGATGGCGCCCATACAGAAGGCCGATCGCCGACGGCACCGCCGATACCCGCTGGGACGAAGCATTCATTTCCACCATGGGCCGACACAACGGGCCTTCCCCGGTCGATGCGTGGACATCTCCCAAAGCGGTCTGTTAATGTACGTCCCGGTGTCCACACCGGTCAAACCAGGCCAGCCCATCCGTCTCAGCGTCACCGGACCGACCCCTCTGGATGTCTCCGGTCTGGCGGAAAGCACACTGGAGGCCACCATCGTCCGCGTGGAACGCCGCGGCCTGCTGACGACGGGAAAACTCGCCGTCGGCGTGGAATTCGTCCCCGCTTGCGACACAACCTCTCCCTAGCCGGCCCCCCTGAGGGCCGAAATACCGAAAGACAGGAATACCTGAGGACCGGAAGACCGTACTGACCGGCGAGCGGGTGCCCCAGAGAGGCCCGAATCGTCACCCACAGTTGCGATCCTAATAGTATTTCGGCAGCATGTCTCCGTGGGCCTCGATGAGGTCGTCACAGAGGCTGCGGATCTGATCGAGCGTCAGTTCGGCGGCGTTGTGGGGGTCCAGCATGGCGGCGTGGTAGATCGCCTCGCGCTTGTGCTCCAGGGCGGCCTCGACAGTGAGCAACTGCACATTGATATTGGTGCGGTTCAACGCCGCCAGTTGCTCGGGCAGTTCGCCCACGTAGCATCCCTGCACGCCGTTGGCGTCCACCAGGCAGGGGACTTCCACCACCGCCTTGGCGGGAAGGTTGGTGATCAGACCGGTGTTGAGCACGTTTCCGCCGATGCTGGCGGCGGAGCCGATCTCCATCGCCTGCATGATGTCGGCGGCATATTCGGCGCTGTGTTTGTGGCCCAACCGGGTGCTCTGTAGAAGCGCGTCCCGCTGCTTGTTCCATCGCTGGATCTGGTCCACGCAGCGGCGAGGATATTCATCCAACGGAATATTGAACTCCTTCACCAGTTCGGGATGACGGCTGTTGATCCAATAGGGCATGTATTCGGAGGTATGCTCGGAGGATTCCGTCACGTAATATCCAAAATGCCGCAACACCTCCATGCGGACCATGTCATCGTGTTTGGGCGCGGCCTCGCGGCGGGCCTGGCGGTTCTTCTCGGCCGCCCGTTGGCGGACCTGGGGATAAAGGTCCTTGTCCCCGTCGCAAATCTCCAGCAGCCAGGCCTGGTGGTTGATGCCGGCGATCTTCCACTGAAGGTTGCCCACCCCATCGAGCATCCCAAGTCGCCGCAGCAGTTCGGCGGCGCAGACCTGCACGGAATGACAAAGTCCGACGGTCTTGGCGCGGCTGCCCAGCAGCATCGCTCCGGTGACGATGGCCATGGGATTGGTGTAATTGAGCATCCAGGCATTGGGGCAGACGGCCTCCATGTCGCGGGCGAAGTCCAGCATGACGGGGATGGTCCGCAGGCCGCGAAAGATCCCACCGATGCCGATGGTGTCGCCGATGGTCTGGCGCAGGCCGTATTTCTTTGGCACCTCGAAGTCGATGACCGTGCTGGGTTCGTAACCGCCCACCTGGATGGCGTTGATGACGTAGTCCGCCCCGGCCAGGGCTTCTCGGCGGTTCTCGACCCCCCAATGCGCGGTGATCGTTGCCCTTCCGTCGTTGACGCCCGCGTTGAGGGCCTCGGCTACCAGCTTGGATTCCTTAAGGCGCTGGCCATCGATGTCGTACAGCGCAAAGTGCGAGTCGCGCAGCACCGGTGACAACATGCAGTCGCCGATGATGTTCCTGACAAAGACGGTGCTTCCGGCGCCCATGAATGTGATCTTGGCCATCGAGACCTCCTGATCCGTCGTGGTAAACGTCACCTCAGGTGTACATGCGCTATCCGACACACCAAGGCAAAACAGCGGGGAGTTTACGGTACCGGCGGGAGGGACACAACCCTATCAGGAGCGCGTACCTCCAATCCTTTTCGCAAAAGATGGGTGGGATGCCCGCGCCTTTTTCATCTCATGCCCGAAGGCGCGCGTGTCGCAGATCAGGGCGACTTTTGTAACAGACCATTACAGCCCGCCGGCCTGCCCCGAGCGATGCAAACGGGCCTGCTTTCGAAAGACCGTGGGCGGCATGCCGACTTCCCTTCGAAAGATGACGCAGAGGCTCTGAGCATTGCTGAATCCGGCGGCCTTGGCGATCGTCGCGATCGATCCATGACCGTCGAGCAGGAGCTTCTTGGCGCGTTCCACGTGGACACGGCGGACCTCCGCCGCCGGACCGCGGCCCAGGCTGGCCTTGAATCGCTGTTCCAACGACCGTCGGGAAACGCCCAGGATCTTCAGCAGATCGCCAATACGGGTCGGGCGAGTGGTATTTTCGCGAATGAGTTTGATCGCCTTGGCGACCAGCGGGTCTTCAACGGCCACGGTATCCGTGGATTGCCGCGCCACGACTCCCTTGGGGGCAACCAGGATCGGCCCGGAAGGCGCCGGTTGTCCGGCCATCAGACTGTCCAACAACTTGGCGGACTCAAAACCGACCTGGACCCAGTCGGGATCCACGCTGGACAAGGGCGGATCGGAAAATTCACAAACAAGGTCCTCGTCGTCCACCCCCAAGGTGGCCACTTCCTCCGGTACGCGAAGGCCCAGTATGCGGCAGGCGACCGTCAGCCGCCGGTTGGTGATGTCGTTGGTCGTGAAGATTCCCACGGGCTTGGGCAGGGCCGTAAGCCACCGCTGCAACTCCGCCAATAGGCCCTCCCAGTCGTCCACGTTGGTGGCGTTGATCCTGGGGACCGTATACGTCGCGCAGGTGAAGCCCGCCTGCGCGAGTCTCCGCTCAAAACCATGCCCTCGCTGGATAGCGCTGAAGCCGGAGGCAGCGCCCAGGTATCCGAAGTGCCGAAAGCTCCGCTGGAGCAAATGCTCGGCCGCTTCCCGACCGACGGCCAGGTCGTCGGGACCGACGCGCGGAAGCCCCGGATCGGACAATGACGCGGCACACAACACCACCGCCAGTTTGGAGTCTCGCAGAACTTGGCACATCTCGGCCGAAGAGGAATACGCAATGATGCCATCGCATTCCCAGTATCGCGTGGACTTCACCGGCGCCGCGGCGCCCAGCGGGTCCACCGAGAACGTCCAGTTAGGCTGTTGTCGCGCATACTTGGCCACACCGCGAATGATCTCACAACGGAACGGCCGTGAGGTGTCTATCAAGACAGCTATTCTAAGTTGTTTTGCCACATCATCACCTCGCACGCCTTGTGCCATTTATACCTTGATTAAGCGCACGCTTTTTTATAACCCGATCAAGAATGTTTGATAATAAAGCGCATCTCGCTTGTCAATATGCTTTTTAAAAAAACGAGCGGCTTCAACATTTGTATTAAGTTGCGATGCGGTCTGTTGCCTTCACCTGGCAGAATGGAGTAGACTGTGACCCCATGAATAATGCCCTGGACCTCTTAAGGTCGGTCAGAGACCGAACTGACGAGACGGAGTTCTATGTCCCGCTTCCCGATGGATATAAGCTCGGAACGGTCAAATATGTCGCCGTCTTCGGTACCGTCATGAGCGGGCTGGGCAAGGGAATCTTCTCCTCTTCATTAGCCAAGCTTTTAAAAGACAAGGGCTTGCGCGTATCGCCCATCAAGCTGGAAGGCTATCTCAACGTCGATTCCGGTACGTTAAATCCCTTTCGTCACGGCGAGGTCTTCGTATTGGACGACGGGATGGAAACGGACATGGACCTGGGAACCTACGAGCGCATACTCGACCAGGACCTATCCCGCGCCAACTTCACCACCAGCGGGCAGATTTACTCCTCGGTACTGGCCAAAGAACGCGCCGGTAGCTATCTCGGCCGGGACGTGCAGATGATCCCCCACGTCACCGGAGAAGTGAAACTCCGCCTCCGCGAACTGGCCGTCAAGACCCAGGCGGACGTCGTCTTCGTCGAGGTCGGCGGAACGGTTGGAGACGTGGAGAACGCCTTCTACATCGAGGCACTTCGCGAGTTGGGCTTCGAAGAGGGCGAAGGCTCGGTGATCTACGTGGCGCTGACGTACATCCTGGCGCCCAAGGCCCTGGGCGAACAGAAGTCCAAAGCCGCCCAGTTGGGCATCCAGCGACTGATGGAACACGGCATCATGCCGCACATCATCGCCTGCCGCGCCGAAGCGCCCGTCGGCGACAAGGTCCGCCAGAAACTATCGGTTTATACCAACGTGCCACAGCGTCGGGTATTCTCGATGCATGACCTGCCGAGCATCTACCTGCTGCCGGAAGTCATGCGCGAGGCCGGACTGGATAGCGAGGTCGTCCAACTGCTTCAGCTAGGTTCGCGGGTGAATTCCGCGATGGACACCCGCGCCGCGGGGCGATGGCACGAGTTCACCTCGCGCATCGGTCGCGAGAGCCACAACGTCACCATCGGCATCACCGGAAAGTACACCGCCCTGCGAGACAGCTACGCCAGCATCATCAAGGCCCTGGAGCACGCCGGTTGCGCCCAGGACGCCAAGGTCACCGTCCGCTGGATCGACACCAGCGACCTCGACGACGCCAACGCCGCCGACGCGCTGCGGGACGTCGATGGCATCATCGTGCCGGGGGGCTTCGGCGTCCGCGGTACGGCCGGCAAGATCGCCTGTATCCGCCACGCGCGCACAACCGGGCTGCCGTACCTGGGCATCTGCCTGGGCTTTCAGATGGCCGTCATCGAGTACGCGCGCAACGTCTGCGGCCTGGCCGGGGCCGACAGCACCGAGATCGACCCCAACTGCACGGACCCGGTCATCGACATCCTGCCCGAGCAAAAAAAGATCGAGGGGCTGGGCGGGAATATGCGCCTGGGCGGTCAGGACGTGGAAATCGCACCCGGAACGCTGGCGGCGGAGCTTTTCGGCGGACTGAAGCTCGTGCGAATGCGGTTCCGGCACCGCTACGAAGTGGACCCCAAGTACGTCTCCGTGCTCGAAAAGGCCGGGGTGGTCTTCTCCGGCCGGCATCCCGTCCACCCGATCATGCAGATACTGGAATTGCCGCGGGAGGCGCACCCGTATTTCATCGGCACCCAGGCGCATCCGTGCCTGACCTCCAGGCCGCTACGTCCTCAACCGATGTTCACCGGCCTGGTGGGCGCGGCACTGAAAAAACATCAGAAGAAATGACCGGAATCCCGCGATAACGGATTCGCACAAAGCTACACTTGACGGTACCGCAGTACTCCGGTAATCCGGCAAAAAGTGAGATATAACCATGTCCGACAACGATCGCCAGGAAGAGCAGGGCAAGCCCAAGATCATCGTCGATGACGACTGGAAGGCACAGGCCCAGGCCGAGAAGGAAAAGCTCGCCCAACAAACCGCCGCTGCCCCCAAGCCCACCGCGGGCGAAACCCACGAGGCCGCCGAAGAGGCTCGTGAACTTCCTCCCGCCAGCTTTGCCACGCTGGTGACGTCCCTGGTGGCGCAGACGTTCTACGCCCTGGGCGGCATGGAAGATCCTCAGACCAAGCGCCGCTACGTCGACTTGGAGTTGGCCAAACACCAGATCGACACGCTGGCCGTGCTGGAAGAAAAGACCCGCGGAAACCTCACCCCCGACGAGAAGGCCCTGCTGGACCGCTCCCTCTATGAGACCCGCATGCAGTATGTCCAGATCGCCCAGAGGATATGACCTTCCCCGTGCGAGGGCGAGTGGTTGTGTCATCGATTGAGCCGGAATCTTGTCGGCAAGATATCCCCGTCAGGATGCGTTAGGACTTATTGGCTCTGCCTTGGGCGAATGGACAGCCCTTTTTACGGAGGCATACCGGTATGAGTAGCTGTTTCAGAAAATCCGCGTGGCTTTTATTTGTCCCAGTCATCGCGTTGTCTTGGTCCTCCACCGCTCAAGCCCAGCAGGCGACATCCCAACCGGTGCGGCAACTCGTCGCTGTCGAAGGCCAGGGATACCTGGAACTTGTCGATGGCTATCGCGTGCTGCATCTGAAGGGCAGCCCCGCCGAGATGGGCCGCCAGCACGGCCTGCTCTTGCGGGACGAAGTGCGGGCCAACTGCGACTTCCTGCTTTCCGATGAGGGCAAGAAGCCCGTCAAGATGGGGCCGGTCACCCTGCCACGCTCGGCCATGATGGCCATGCTCTGCGCCCAGTTCAAGGAACGCATCCCCAAGCGGCACCTCGTCGAGATGGAGGCCCTCGCTTCGGCCGCCGGCATGGCCCCCGACAAGGTCATCGGATGCAACCTCATCCCCGAAATGTTCCATTGCAGCGGTTTTGCCCTCCTGTCGCCCGTCACCGCCGAAAGGAAGCTCTATCACGGCCGCATCCTGGACTACGGTGTCGACCTCCGCCTCCAGGAACACGCCGTGCTGATCATTCAGGAGCCCCAGGGGGGCATCCCCTTCGTCAACGTGGGCTACGCCGGTTTCATCGGTTCGGTGACGGGAATGAACCTCCGCCAGGTGGGCATCGGCGAAATGGGCGGTGGAGGCGATGGGCAATGGAACGGCGTGCCCATGAGCTTCCTGGTTCGCGATGTCCTTGAAAAGGCCCAGACCCTCGACGAAGCGGTCGCCGTGTTCCGCGACAACCCGCGGACCTGTGAGTATTATTATGTCATCTCCGACGCCAAGAGCGACTCCGCCGTCGGGATCCGGGCCGTTCCGGAATCCCTGACCGTCATCCAGGCCGGGGAATCGCACCCGCAGCTTCCCACGCCCGTGCCCGGAACGGTCATCATGTCGGCCGGCAAGCGGTACCCCGAACTGGTCAATCGCATCCAGGCGGATGCGGGACGGTTCACGGAACAGACGGCCATCGACCTGATGGATGCCCCGGTGGCCATGAAACACAACCTGCATGACGTGTTGATGATCCCTGCCGACGGGATTGTTTACGTCGCCAACGCCGCCGCCGACGGAAGTCCCGCCTGGCAACAGAAGTATTATCGTTTCGACATCAAGCACCTGATGTCCACCCGGCCTGGCAAAAACGTCAAACAGGATGCGGCCTCCGCCCCGCGAAACCCCTGAGGCAACAGGAGACTCACCGTGCCAGACTTGTTGGTCAAACTCTACGAGCACCCACTGAGTTTCGACTTCATCGGACAGATGGCCCAACAGGGCGTCACTATCCGCAAACCCATCGGGCCGGAAAAGCACCTGGTCGTCGAATGGGTCCGCAAGCACTTCTCCAAACGCTGGGCCAGCGAATTCGACGTGAGCTTCTCCGGACCGCAACCCACTTCCTTCATCGCCGTCGAAGGCGAAAAGCTCGTCGGATTCGCCTGCTACGATGCAGCCGCCAGGGGTTTTTTCGGTCCCACCGGCGTGCTGGAAAGTCACCGGGGCAAGGGTATCGGCAAGGCGCTGCTGATGGCCTGCCTCCAGGAGATGAAGCTGGCGGGCTACGGATACGCCATCATCGCCGGCGCCGGACCGGTGGCGTTCTACGAGAAGTCCTGCGGCGCGGTGGTCATTCCAGGTTCCGAGCCGGGCATCTACGCGGGGATGCTGGATTACGACAAGAACGTCTGAATCCCGGCCATGACAGAACGCCGCCGTAACGGTCTCCCAGCGGCGAATCCGCCAGGGCACGGACGCGCGACGATCTTGCGGCATGGCGGTTTTACGGTAGTTGGGAACAACGGTAGTCCGCCGATCCCGCGGTCGCCGTTCGGTTCCAATCCACCCTCTTGGCGGTTACGATCTCCCCGGCCGGTTGTGATCCAAAGGACTTGTTATGACGTTCCGCTCCGTTTTGATTGGCCTGATCGCCGCCATGCTGGTGGCCGGTTTGGATTATCTCAGCCGTTTCGCCTGGCCTTTGGGCCTGTCCTTTGAGTCGCACCTGCCCATCAGCGTATTCGCCCTGATGGTGATCCTGATGCTGACGGTCAACCCCCTGCTTTCCTGCCTGGGCGGGCGGCTGCGCATCAAAGGCAGCGAAATGGCCGTGATCCTCGCCCTGGCCTTGACGGGCTGCGGTCTGGCCAACTGGACGCACACGCTCACCAAGGCCATCACCATGCCCGTCCAATACAACCAGACCGATCCCGGCTGGCGAAAGGCGGGCGTCCTGGAGCACGTCCCACCGGCCATGCTGCCGGCGGGGGGCAAGTGGCAGGCCGGCGTAATGGAGGGATTCCTCACCGGTCTAGGCCGGGAAGGGCAGCCCATCCATCTGGACCGCATCCCCTGGTCGGCCTGGATCGCGCCCCTGTCGGTCTGGATGCCCATCATCCTGCTGACGGGCCTGGCCTGCATCGGTTTGAGCCTGGTCCTGCACCGCCAATGGTCACATCACGAGCGGCTGCGATACCCCATTGCTGCCTTCGGCGTCAGCCTGCTGGCCGACGACGGGCGCCGCGGCCTGGGAGGCGTGTATCGTGATCGCCTGTTCTGGCTCGGCCTGTCGATCCCCCTGTTCATTCGCATGGTCAACTACGCCTTTGCGTGGTCCCCCTCACATATGTTTTACATTCCCATGCAACTGAACTTCACGGCCATTTTGAGCCGGTTCCCGTCGTTTGCCCACGTGGACGGTTACTATTTTCTCACCCAACCCAACATCATCCCCATCGCCATCGCCTTCGCCTTTTTTCTGGCATCGGATGTCGGCTTCAGCCTGGGCATCGGATACCTGGTCTTCGAGGTGGCGGTGATGATCCTGTTGCCATTCGGCATCACGGCCGGAGGGCGAAGCTATGTGCTGGGCGGATGGGATTCCTTCATGCGTTTTGGCGGGTTCATCGGAATCGCCGGAATCCTGCTCTACATCGGCAGAAAGTATTACGGTTCGATCCTTCGGCGGTCGCTTGGACTGCGGGCCGGAGATACCGTCGAATCGTCGGCCGTCTGGGGCCTGCGCCTGGCGGTGGTTTCCTCAGCCGGCGTGTCCGCCATTCTGATGGGCCTGGGGTTGGAATGGCCATTGGCGATCCTGGCCGTGGGATTGCTGATGCTGATCTTCCTGGTGGTCTCCCGCGTCAGCGCCGAATCGGGCCTGTTCACATTTCGAGCCGCCTGGATGCCCATTGGTCCTATTGTCGGTTTCCTCGGGCCAGCCGTCATCGGCCCCGATGCATTCATGCTCCTGGCGCTGTTTTCCATCATTATCTCCGTCGATACCATCTCGACGCTCATGCCCTACGTGATCAACTCCCTGAAAATGAGCGACGAAATGGGCCTCCGCGTCGGGAAGGTGGGAACTTCGCTGGCGGCGGGATTGGTGCTCGCGGCGGCCGTCGCCGTGCCCGTGTGCATGTGGACCAACTACAACTACGGTTTGGGGTCCAGGGACTATTGGGCCTCCGTCCGGGTCGCCAAGCTGCCCTTCGACACCGGCGAGCAGGTCCTCACTCGCCTGAAGCTCTCCGGCCAAATGGAAGCGTTCCACGACTACGGCCCGCTCCAGCGATGGGCACATCCTCAACCCAACCGCAGGTTCCTGGTCTGCGCCGCCCTGGGATTCGGCCTGGTCATTCTCCTGGGGGCGTTGCGAATGCGTTTCCAATGGTGGCCGCTGCACCCGATCCTGCTGTTGACCCTGGGATCCTGGTCGATCGGCCAGTTCGGTTTTTCGTTCCTGCTGGGCTGGGCGGCCCGGCAGGCCATCCTGTTCCTGGGCGGCGGCTCGGCGGTCCATCGCGCCCGTCGGATTATGACCGGCGTGATCGCCGGCGACTTGGTGGGAATGGCCATTCCCACTGCCGTCCGCTGCTGCTACTTCCTCTTGGCGGGCCAAGCACCCATGGTCTGACCGTCACGGACCTTTTGGGGACGAGGTAATCACCTTTTGACCTCCGCGCCGGGGCTACCAGAACGACGATTCATCCCCGGTTTTGAATTGGCCGCGAACACACGAACAACACGAACGCAAACGCAGTTTCTTGATGCCTTGGCGGGTTTGCGTACTTGGCACTGTTCGCGGCTGACAGGAAGTGGGAAAGAGTCATTCCGCAGCAACGTTGACCCCGATGAGGCAGGCGGATAAGCTCTGGCCCGATTATGAGCGACGTATTGCCCAATTTTCGGCGGGTGACCATCGTCGGCGTGGGCCTGCTGGGCGGATCGATCGGCCTGGCGATCAAGGCGCGGCGGCGCGGCATCCACGTGGCCGGAGTCGGACGAAAGGCCGAAAGCCTTCGCGAGGCGATGCGGATCGGCGCGATCGATTCCGCCCACCTGGAGGCAGCCGAGCCAGCCGCCGAAAGCGACCTGATCATCCTGGCCACCCCCATCGGGGCCTTCGCCTCCCACCTGCGGGCCATCGCTCCGCGCCTGCGGCGCGGCGCGGTCATCACCGACGTTGGCTCCACCAAGGCCGCCGTGGTCCGCATGGCGCGCGACATCCTGGGTAAATCCGCGCCCTTCGTCGGCAGTCACCCGATGGCCGGAAGCGAGCGTAAGGGCGCGTCGCACGCGCGGAGCGATCTTCTGACCGGCGCCACCTGCATCCTGACGCCCACGAGCGACACCCCCCGCGCAGCCGAGGAGCGGGTCGAGAAGTTCTGGCGGGCGTTGGGGGCGCGGACGGTTCGCATGTCGCCCGCGGCGCACGACCGCGCGGTGGCGGTGGTGTCGCATCTGCCCCATGCGCTGGCGGCGATGCTGATGCTCCTGCCTAAGCGGGCGGACCTGGACGTGGCGGCGGGCGGATTCGCCGATTCCACCCGACTGGCCGGTGGCGACGTGGAGATGTGGCGGGACATCTTCCTGACCAATCGCCGGGCCGTCCTGGCGGCCATCGACGCCTTCGACGAGCGACTCATGCGCTTCCGCGACCTGGTGGAAACCGCCGACGTGGCGGGTATGGAAAAGTTCCTCTCATCCGCCAAGGCGCGACGCGAGGCATGGGCATCCCGGCGGGACAACGGCAGGGCCGGAGTCACAAGACGCCGCTAACCGATCTTCATCCCACCAAGGGCCTGGCGTATCGTCTCCACCGTCGCACCGGCCAGGAGAAATTCCTTGCGCGGAGCAGTCTGCCCCGCAACGAGGGCAACGTTGCGTCGCGGCAGGCCCAGGGCGTCGGCGAGGACCGCCGCGGCGGCTGAGTTGGCCCTTCCCCGCTCCGCGGGCGCCGCGACGGCGATCTTCAGGCATTCGCCCAGCGCCCCGGCGATCCGATCGCGCGAGGAACCGCTCACCACCTTGACGGCGATGATCGCCCCTTGGGCAATCTGGCGGATATTGATTCGTTCGGCGCCGGTCATGAAAAGCTGGCGGGTGCCTGTCGCGGCGACGCTGACCGCCCTCCATCGGCCCCGGTGGCCCCTGGCCTGTTACTTCAACATCCCTCTCCGCCGGGCATACTCGAAGACCCCGCCGGCGGAGACGATCTCCCCGACGTCGCCCAGCGGATTGAGGCGAAACGTCTTGTTCGACTGGACGTGTTTGAGTGTTCCGGCGGCACAATCCACCTCCACCTCGTCGCCCGTGGCGATGAGTCCGACGAGCCGTTGGGGCGTCTCCAGGGGCACGAGGTAACCCCCGTTGACACTGTTACGGTAGAAGATGCGGGCGTAGCTCGAGGCCACCACGGCGGTCACGCCCGCCTCGGCGATCGCCAGCGGGGCGTGCTCGCGCGAGCTGCCGCAGCCGAAATTTTTACCGGCCACGATGACGGCAAAGCAACTGCGACTGCCCTCCCCCTCGACAAAGCGCAGCCCCCCCTTGGGCAGTCCGGAGGCCTCGATGGGCACCCCGCTCATGGCGTATCGGCCGAAGAACTTGCGCTCGGCGGGGTCGGCGGGGTTGTAGCTGAGATACTCCGCCGGGATGATCTGGTCCGTGTCGACGTTGTCGCCGACGACAAAAGCCTTTCCGCGGATCACGGACTGCATGGCGTTTTCCTCATGACAAGGGGACTCTCGTTACACACCAGGGCTATTCTATCGGTCCCGACGGCGCATGGATAGGGCCTTTAACACTCCTGCCCCCGAGGCGCAACAGAAAGGGCGACGCCCAGGTGGAGGGAGACCTTGGCATCGCCCACATAGCCGCAACCCTGACGTAGGTGGAGGGAGACCTACATCGTCATAGGGTGCAGCGGACAACCTTGGTATAGCGTGTTACGAATTATACGTCGGACCCAAAGGCCGAAAATCTTTAGCGGCGTATCAATATTTCTGCGTTTTTTTAAAGGCCACTGGCGATAACGCTACATCGTGGGGCGGTGTGGCGTCGCGGCCACCGCCCCGTCATCTACGCTGTCTTCCCGTCTCTTGCCTTGCAGCCCCTTGGCCCGTCACGTCCAGGCCCGGCGACGCCGGAACTGCAACGCGGACCCACGGACAGGCCCGCCCGGTCGATAAGGATCACTCCACTGACCCGGGCAAGCCTCTGCGACACATCGGCGTTCTATCCATAGAACGCCTACCGCCTCGGGCGCCTTGGCGATTCCAGCCGTGGCATCGAAAAACCGGCGCCCGTACTTCTCCATCGATCAACTACAGCCCAGTGACGAGCCGCAATTGAAACACTTGTAGCAATTGCCGTTGCGGACGGTGATCGACCCGCACACATCGCAGGCGGGAGCGCCATCCTGGAAATGGGAGAACTGCTGATCGACCCGGCTGATGCGGACGGACGACAGGCGGTCGGTCCTCGACGGGATCATCCAAGGAACCGCCGTCTCAAGACCTTCCCCACCACTGCCTCCGCCCCGCGCGTCCTGCGGGACGTACAGCCCGCGGAACAGCGCGCCGACAGGCCTGGAACCATCCGTGTTCCGGGCCTGCTCGGCGCCGTCGGATTCCGAGGAAACATCCTCCCTGACAGCCTCGGGCACTACCTTGCTGCCGCCGGTAGCAGGCGCTGGGGACTGGCTGCCTTTCGGCAGGTGAGCCTTGCGATACTCCTCGAGAAACTTCAAGCCCATCCAACGGAAGATGTAATCGATGATGCTCTTGGCGAAGGGGATGTCGGGATTGGTCGTCATGCCGGAAGGCTCGAACCGCTGGTGCGTAAACTTCTTGACCAGCGCCTCCAGGGACACACCGTACTGGAGACAGAGGCTGATCGCCGTGGCGAAGGCGTCCATCATCCCGCCAACGGTGGAGCCTTCCTTGGCCATCGTAATGAACAACTCGCCGGGGCGACCATCCTCGTACAGGCCGACGTTGAGGTAGCCTTCGTGCCCGGCGATGTCGAACTTGTGCGTGATCGCCGGACGGGTGGCCGGCAGACGGTGGCGGTGCGGTTCCTTCAGCGCCGCCTCCAATTGCTGTTGGGTGGGAGCGGGTTGGGCCTTCTGTTCCTTGTCCTTATGCCGGACATTGAGCGGTTGGGTGCGCTTGGAACCGTCCCGATAGATCGCCACGGCCTTGAGGCCCAGTTTCCAGGCCTCGATGTAGACATCGGTGATCTCCTCGACGGTGGACTCCTTGGGCATGTTGACGGTCTTGGAGATCGCCCCGGAGATAAACGGCTGGACCGCCGCCATCATGCGGATGTGGCCCCTGTAATGGATGCAGCGGTTTCCCTTGGCGGGCTTGAAGGCGCAGTCGAAGACCGGCAGGTGCTCCTCGTCGAGGCCCGGCGCGCCCTCGATGGTGTCGTTTTCGTCCACGTAGGTGAGGATTTCCGAGATCTGGTTCTCCGAATAACCCAGGCGGTTCAAGGCCATCGGGACGGTGCGATTGGCGATCTTGAACATCCCCCCACCGGCCAACTGTTTGTATTTCACCAGGGCGATGTCCGGTTCGATGCCCGTGGTGTCACAGTCCATCATGAATCCGATGGTTCCGGTAGGGGCCAGCACGCTGACCTGGGCGTTGCGGCACCCCAACTGCTGCCCGGCCAGCAGGGCCTGGTCCCAGCATTGCCCGGCGGCCTGGAGGAGCTCGTTGGGGCAATGTTCCCGCGAGATCTGATCCACGGCGGAACGGTGCATGGCGATGACCTTCAGCATCGCCTGGCGGTTCTTGCCGAATTGGGCGAAAGGCCCTAATCGGCTGGCCAGCTCGGCGCTGGCCTGGTAGGCACTGGCGGTCATGATGGCCGTGACGGCTGCGGCGTAGGCGCGGCCCCGGTCGCTGTCATAGAGCAGCCCCAGCGCCATGACCATCGAACCGAGATTGGCGTAGCCCAGGCCCAGCGGGCGGAAGTCATGGCTGTTAAGGCAGATTCGCTCGCTGGGATAGCTGGAGTGATCGACCAGGATTTCCTGGGCGATAATCATGATCCGCACGGCGGCGACAAAGGACTCCACGTCAAAGGACCCGTCGGCCCGCAGGAACTTCATGAGGTTCAGGCTCGACAGGTTGCAGGCCGAGTCGTTGATGAACATGTACTCGCTGCACGGATTGGACGCGCATATCTCGCCGCTGTTGGGACAGGTGTGCCAGCGGTTGATGGTAGTGTGGTATTGCACGCCCGGGTCGCCGCAGACGTGCGTGCCCTTGGCGATGAGCCTCAACAGGTCGGCGGCCTTGTGTGTCTCCACCGGTTGGCGGGTGGTCACCGCGTAGGTCGTCCAATCTCCGCCGTTGATGGCCGCCTTCATGAACTCATCCGTCAGGCGCACCGAAAGATTGGCGTTCTGATACATCACGGAGCTGTACGCTTCGCCATTGAACGAACCGTCGTAGCCCTGCTCGATCAGCGCCCAGGCCTTCTTCTCCTCGTTCATCTTGCATTCGATGAACTCCCGGATGTCTGGATGATCGCAGCGGAGCGACTGCATCTTGGCGGCGCGGCGGGTCTTTCCACCGGACTTGATCACCGCGGCGATCTGGTCGTAGACCCGCATGAAGCTCAAGGGCCCGGAAGGCTTCCCGCCGCCGGAGAGTTTTTCCCGGCTGCTGCGGAGCGTGGACAGGTCCGTCCCCGTGCCCGAACCGTACTTGAAGAGCATCGCCTCGGCGTGAGCCAGGCGCATGATGTCTTCCATCGTGTCCTGGACGGACTGGATGAAGCAGGCCGAGGCCTGCGGAAACTCGTAGCTCCGCAGCGTCTTGACCGGGCGCGACATCGCCGCGTCCCAATGGTAGTTGCCTTCCGAACCGGGCACGCCCGATTGATGGAACAGTCCGACGTTGAACCAGGTCGGCGAGTTGAACGAGGCGTACTGGTTGACGCAAAGGAAGGTCAGTTCCTGATAGAACCGCTCGGTGTCGTCCTGGCTGGCGAACAGGCCGTCTTCCTTGCCCCAGTCGGCGATGGTGCGCGTGACACGATGAATCAGTTGCCGGACGGAACGTTCGCGGTGGGGCTTGTCTTTCTCGCCGTAGAAATACTTGCTGACCACCACGTTGGTGGCCAGTGGGCTCCACTCGCAGGGCACCTCCACGTCCTGCTGCTCAAAGATCACCTCGCCCTTCTCGTCGGTGATCTTGGCCGTGCGCTTCTCCCAGACGATCTGGTCGAAGGGATGCTCTCCGGGCGTGGAAAACACCTGCCGGACGGTCAATCCGTCCTGGGCGGATCGACAAGAAGAAGATTCCAAGCCACCCACGGCCTGATCCGTCGATTTAACCGATTCCCCAACCGCCATATGCATTTCTCCAGACCCAAGTGGAGTATTCGTTTTCTGCCCGGCCCTTCGCTTTACCGCCCGCCGCGCCCAGCTTCCCACGCGCGACGCCAAAACCATTCACAACCATCCGCTCTGTTACTGACGTAGGCTGGTAGAACTTCACCCAGCATCGGCTTGCCGCGAAGTGGCATCGAGTGCTCGGATGATACCCCATATGTAGTACCCGTCAATATAAAATCTTCAAAATATTGTATCATTCCGTAATTAGTCACAAAATAAGGGTTTAGGCATATTCACTTTGCCTTGCCAACAGAAGCCAACATCTAACACAATCCTAACTAGAGGCCGCCACCTTGTCAAGCATTTCTATATGTTGGGGTTGATCTTTCCAGAATGTACAATCTGTGAGTATCTGTTGATAATTTCGGCTATCGGTCATTCCAGCCGCCAGGAAAGCCTTCTTAATCGCCTCAGGCACGTGAAGGAAAACCCTCGCTGACAGGGATACTCCTGAGACGATCACTTTACTTCCCGCCGGCGGGAGGCCAGAATGGCTCACGGTCGCCGCAAAGGAATTTCCCTTGGCAACGGAAGCGATCAAGCCCGTCTACGTGTTGGTTGGGGAAGACGCCTTCCTCCGCGATCAGCATCGCGCGCGGATCGTGAATGGCGCCCTGGGCGACGCCGATCCGCAACTCTGCCTGAGCATTCTCGACGGGGACGCGGATCTGGAACTGGCGACCGTGCTCGACGAACTACGAACGCTGCCGTTCCTGGCGCCGCGAAGAATCGTCATCGTCCGCCAGGCCGACGACTTCATCACCGCGCATCGCGAGGGACTGGAGCAGTATGTCCAGGAGCCTTGCTCCAGCGCCACGTTGATCCTGCTGGCGGCAACGTGTAAAGCCAACACCAAGCTCCACAAGCTGGTGCAGAAGGTCGGTCGCATCATCGACTGCTCCTGGCCCCAGGACGCCAAGCTGGGGCGATGGCTGGCCGACGCCGCGGCCAAGAGAAAAAAGAAGTTCGATCCCGCCGCGGCCGAAATGCTGGCGGAATGGATCGGCAACGACCTGGCCGCGCTGGACGGGGAAATCGAGAAACTCTCATTGCACGCCGGTTCGCGCGACACGATCACGATGGAGGACGTCTCGGCGGTCGTGACCGCCACGACCGGTCCGGTGGCATTCGCCCTGACCAACGCCATCACCCGCGCCGACGCACCGGGCGCCTTGAAGGCACTCTACGGGATGCTCCAGAGCCGCGGGGAGGAATTTCGTGTCCTTGGCTCTCTCGCCTGGCACCTGCGGCGCGGCTTGGCGAGTGGGCAGAAACTCCGGGCTGGCCAACCGCCGGACAAGGCGCTTCCCGGGATGCCCGCTCAAGAGAAGCATGCCTTCCTGGAAATGATCAGGCGGCGAGGCCCATCGGGGTTGATGCGAGACCTCCGCCGACTGCTCCGAGCGGATCTGGCGATGAAGACGGGCGCGGATCCGGTGGCGACATTGCATGACGTAGTTGCCGGTCTCTGCCGGCCCTGAGGGGTCTCGTCGACGGATACGGGAAGTTCAGGGCGCCGTCATCTCCTGGAACGGTTCCACGTGGACGATGACGGCCACCACCCGGCTGTCGGCCTCCCTCACCCGCCGGCGGACCTCGCGGGCAATGTCGTGCCCCGCCGCCACGGTCAGCGTCGGATCGACCTGAACGTGAACGTCCATCTCCACCTTCCCGCCCAGTTCTCTGGCGCGAAAGGCGTGGAAACTTCGCACGCCGAAAGTCTCGGACAGCGCCTTTTCAATTTTCGCCAGCGTCGCGGCCTGGGGGGCGCGGTCGATCAACTCGTTGGCCGCGGACGCCGCAATCCGAAACGCCACCACGAGTACGAACGCCCCCAATACGATCGCCGTCAGGGCGTCGAGGAACTGCCACTTGCTTCCTCCCAGGACCACCCCGCCCAGACCGATCGCCGCGGCCAGGGAGGCGAACGCATCCGCCCGATCATGCCATGCATTGGCGATGACCGAGACGTTGGCGGTCCTGTACCCCACGTAGCGGGTCAGACGGAACATCCCCTCCTTCATCGGCACCGAGCACAGCGCCAGCCAGAAGGGAAGATCGGCCTGGATAGTCCCGGTTGCATGGCCGTGAATGTAACCATGAAGCGAGTTGACGGCTCGGTAGATAATCAGAGCCGCGGCGCCCAGCAGCGAACCGGACACGAACATCGCCGCCAGCGTATTGATGCGGAGATGCCCGTAGTGGTGGGTCCCGTCGGCGGGTTTCTTGGACATCCGCAGGCCCGCCAGCACGGCGATATCGGTCACGAAATCCGAGGCGCTGTGAACCCCGTCGGCCACCAGCGCCTGGCTGCCCGCCAACAGACCGATGATGATCTTGGCGTTCATCAGCAGCACGTTGAGCAAAAAACTGCCCCAGGTGATGCCGCTGGGGGTCATCCAGAAACTGCCTGCCGGTTTAGACTCGTTGGCAACGTTCATGTCATCTCCCAACCGTCTGCCAATACCTCAATACCTCATCGTAAACGAGTGCAGATCGCCCGTGCCCGGGCCGGTCTGTTGCGTCCATCCGGTGACATAGTCGCTCATCTGCCGTCTCAGTTCGGCCAGGAACGCCTCGATCTGTCGGGGTTCCCCCTCCACGACACATTCCACCCTGCCGTCGGGGAGGTTGCGAACATATCCGACCACATCAAACCCCCCGGCCATCCGGCAGGCCGTGTAACGAAAGCCTACCCCCTGCACGCTGCCTTCAAACCACACTGTCCGCCGCTGGTGAGGCATCTCCCGCTCTCCGACCGGGTCTGGCGGGGGAACATGATAACGGGTAAATCGTTGTGTCGCAAAATCATCTCCACCTATACTGTCGCCGGCCGCAACGACGACGAACATCGGGAAGGCATCAGGCGACGATGATTCACAGGGCGTTGATACCGATCGCGGGGCTGGGTACGCGGATGGGGCCGCTGGCCCGCGTCGTGCCCAAGGCGATGTTCCCCCTGGTGGACGGGAGTGGGCGCATCCGCCCCGTCGCGCATTGGATCTGCGCCGAGGCGGCGTCGGCCGGGATCGACCAGGTCGCCCTGATCGTCTCGCCCCCCCATCTGGAGACCATCCGAGCCTACTTCACCGCCGCCGCGGGCAAGACCGCCGACCTCCCCCAGGACATCGCCTACATCCCCGCCGAACCCCTGGGGTTCGGTTACGCGGTGCTGCGCGGCGAGGAGTTCGTCGGCGGAGAGAAGTTCCTGGTGTTCCTCGGCGACCACGTTTACCTGGCCGATCCAGGCAGTCCACCCTGCGCGGCGCAGGTGGCGGCGTCATTTGAGCAATACGGCGGCGCGGCGATGATCGGTATGCAGGCCGTCGGCCATGAAGAGCTGCCGCGAGTCGGGGTGGCCGCGGGACAACTGCTGGGCGGATGCGTCTACCGCTGCGCGGCGATGGTGGAAAAACCCGATCTGGCCACCGCGAGGCTGCGCCTGACCACCTCGGGCCTGGGTCCTGATCGTTTCCTGGCCCACTGCGGCATTTACGCCTTCACGACGGCGATCTTCGACTGCCTCCGGGCCGTCCAGGCCCGCACACCCGCCGGGAAGGAACTCCAACTCGCCGAGGCACAATCGCTCCTGCTGGCCGGGCGAGGCGACGACTACCGCCTCACCCAGATCGCCGGACGGGCCTTCAACACCGGCACCCCCGCCGGATATGCCACCGCGCAGGCGGCCTGGTCCGCTGTCTGAGCCGTCTCCAAATTTCATGCTGGCCGCGAATCCGCTCGAAACAACACGAACATAAACGAATTTCCTTTGGGCCGTGAAAAAGTCGCGACTCTCTCGCTGTCCGCGGCTGACTGGAAGGTCGCAATGAGTCCCGCCCGCCGGAATCGAGCCTTTTCTTGACAGGCCCGCCCCCCCGCGGCTACAGTTAGCCCTATGAAACGGGCCGTTAGCTCAGTTGGCTAGAGCGCCTGCTCGACACGCAGGAGGTCACTGGTTCAAGTCCAGTACGGCCCAGTGAATGCACCTTGGTTCCATGCCGCTGAGCGTTGATCCCCGCCATGTGGGTCAGACGACTCGGTCCTTGGCCCACGCCGCCGCGGCGGCCAAGGCGTCGGCCAGCTTGGCCACGTCCTTGCCCCCCGCCTGTGCGAGGATGGGCTTGCCCCCGCCGTGCAGAAAACCACTACGAAGACCCCGTCTTGACACAGCGCACTTCTCAAAGAAGGCCGTGGTGGTCACTCCAAAACGGCACGGATCCGGCGGATTCCGGCGCTGCATGCTTCCTCTTTGGCAATTCGGAAGTGTCCCAGGTCGCCGGTATTCTTCACATGCGGCCCGCCGCAGACTTCCTTGGAGAAACCTTCGATGGTGAAAACCTTCACCTGTTCGTCGTACTTCGCCGCAAAGAGAGCCATGGCTCCGGCCTTCCGGGCCTCCTCCAGGGTCATCACCTCGAAGGTCACGGGAAGCTTTCTGGCGATGGCGTCGTTTACGATTTCCTCCACATGCTTGATCTGTTCCGGCGTCATCTTTGTCGGATAGGAGAAATCGAATCTCAGCCGCTCGGCTGTGATATTCGATCCCTTCTGCTTAACGTCGTCGCCCAGGACCATCCGGAGAGCGCGGTGGAGCATGTGGGTCACTGTGTGGAGACGGGTCGTGGCCTCTGAATTATCCACCAGTCCGCCCTTGAAAGTCTTCTCGGCTCCCTGCTTGGACAGCTCCCGATGTTTCTCGAACGCCTTCTCGAAGTCCGCGTGATCCACCGTCATCCCGTCCTCCCGACACAGTTCCTCCGTGAACTCGACGGGAAAACCGTAGGTATCGTAGAGTCGAAAGGCCACTCGACCGGGAAGTGTGACCTGCCGGTGGGCCTTCATTTGCTCAATGACTTTGTTGAACTCGGCCATGCCCCGATCAAGGGTCTTTTCAAATTTCTCCTCTTCCGCGATCAACTCGCGCACAATCCGGTTGCGATTGCGCTCAAATTCAGGATAGACTGGGCGATACTGCTCGATGATGGTCTCGGCAATTGAAGCCGAAAAACCCATCCGTAGTCCCAGCTTCTTACCGAACCGGACCGACCGACGGATCAGCCGCCGCAGGACGTATCCCTGCCCCAGATTGCTGGGCACAACACCTTGTTCGTCGCCCAGGATGAACACCGAACTCCGCAGATGGTCGGCCACGACCCGGAATGCGCGAACGGCCTCCGGATCCTGGCCAGTTTGTCGACCAGACAAGCGGCCAATCGCCGCGACAGTCGGAGCGAACAGTTCCGTATCAAACACGGACGTCTTTCCCTGCAACATGGCCGTCGTCCGTTCGACCCCCATCCCTGTGTCTACGTTGTGCTGCTTGAGCGGAACGAATTCTCCCGCGGCGGTCTTCTCAAACTGCATAAAAACGTCGTTCCAGATCTCGAAGTACTTGCCGCAGGAACATCCCGGCCTGCACGCGGGTCCGCAGGCCGCCTTACCCGTATCCACAAACATCTCGGTATCAGGCCCGCACGGACCCGTCTGGCCAGCCGGCCCCCACCAGTTGTCCTTAATCGGAAGCCGGTAGATGCGCGACTCTGGAATCCCCATCTTCCTCCAGGCGCGAACCGATGTTTCGTCGGGTGGCACGAGTTCATTGCCTTGGAAAACCGTCACCGACAACTGGTCCGGGTTGAAAGCCAGGTACTTTGGCGACGTCAGAAATTCAAACGACCACGCGATCGCCTCTTCCTTGAAGTAGTCGCCCAGCGACCAATTGCCGAGCATCTCGAAGAAGGTCAGGTGCGAGACGTCCCCGACGCTGTCAATGTCGCCGGTGCGAATGCACTTCTGGCAATCGCAAAGTCGTTTCCCCGCCGGGTGCGGCTCTCCCAGCAGGTACGGCACCAGCGGGTGCATGCCCGCCGTGGTGAAAAGGACCGTCGGGTCATTCTGCGGGACGAGGGAACTTCCCGATATTACCACATGGCCCTTGCCTTCAAAGAATCCGAGGTAGAGTTCCCGGAGTTCACTTCCTGTCAATGCTCTGCTCATATTCGCTCACATTTCCCAGATGAATTTCCTCTGACGACCTTCGTCCGCAGCTCCCACGCCCAGGCGATGGCTGCGATCCTCGAAGAATCGGACGAACTCCGCTCGTATGTCGTTTCCTGTCCTGGTCATGGTCCTATCCGCCTCCACCGGGTCGGCCGGCGACGGTCGCGTCGCGGTTGCGGCGGGGCGGGAACCATTCTAGTGTTCCCACCGGCGGGCGCAAAGCGGCTTTTGTGTCATACCCGGCGATTGGGCCGCGGAGGGCGACGGTCCGCAAAAGGCGATGATCGGCGTTGTGAAAGGCCCCGGCGAAACGGTAAAATACCCGGTTTGCACACCACGCCGGAGAGCGAACATGAAGGTCTGGATCAACGGAAAGCTGGTTGACAAGCGAAGCGCAAAGCTGAGCGTCTGGGACCACGGAACCTTGTACGGAGACGGGGTCTTCGAGGGCATCCGCGTCTACAACGGCAGGGTTTTCCAGGCGCAGGCCCACATCGACCGTTTGTACGATTCCGCCAAGCACATCCGCCTGGCCATCCCCTACACCAAGCAGGAGATGACCGACTGCGTCCATGAGACGCTCCGCGCCAACGGCCAGGCCGACGCCTACGTGCGCCTGGTGGTCACGCGGGGCGAGGGCTACCTGGGGCTGAACCCCTTCCTGTGTCCGCGGCCCAACGTGTTCATCATCACCGACCAGATCAAGATGTATCCACAGGAGATGTATGACAACGGGATGGCCGTCATCATCGCCAAGACGGTCCGCACCTCCCCGCGGAGCCTCAGCCCCGCCGTCAAGAGCCTCAACTATCTCAACAACATCATGGCCAAGATCGAGGCCATCGACGCTGGCGTGGCCGAGGCGATCATGCTCAACGAGACCGGGCAGATCGCCGAGTGCACCGGCGACAACATCTTCATCGTCCGCGACGAACAGGTGATCACCCCCCCGCCGGAAGCGGGCATACTCATCGGCATTACGCGGGGCGTGGTGATAAACCTGGCGGGCAAGTTGGGCCTGACAATGAAGGAGCAGACGGTCTGGCCGAAGGACCTTTACCAGGCCCAGGAGTGTTTCCTGACCGGCACGGCCGCCGAGGTGATCGCCGTCACCAAGATCAACGACAAAACCATCGGAGACGGCCGCGTCGGACCGGCCACAAGGAAACTTGTAGAGGCCTTTCGCCAGTACATCCGCCAGGGGGAATGGTAGCGGGCCTGCCGACGGGGCTTCGCCCGGTAGGAAGGCAAGTGCAAGCCAAGGAGTACGAATCATGGCGCGCGGCTGGAATCTCACGGCGGTCCTGATTGCCTTGGGGATCTGCTCGGCCGAGGCGGCCGCTTGGCATGGCAGGGGTCACGACCTGGCCACGCGGGCGGCCCTGGCGGCGCTGCGCAACGACATGCCGGCGTTCTTCGTCGATGATACGGAGACAATCGCCCACTGCTCCCTGGATCCCGACGCCTTCACCCGTCCCATCGCCCCGGCCGAACTCCACGACCAGGAGGCCCCGGAGCAGTATTTCGACATGGAGTTGCTGGGCGGGGCGCCGGTGCCGCCGAACCGGTACGCCTTCATCGAGTTCTGCGCGGCCAAGGGGCTGAAGCCCAACAAGGTTGGCCTGCTGCCCTACGCGGTGGTGGAGTGGACCCAACGCCTGACCGTGGCCTTCGCCGAGCATCGTCGCTGGCCGGACAATATGGACATACGCATCAAGTGCCTGGTCTACGCGGGCCTCCTGGCCCACTACGCCGAAGACCTCACCCAGCCGCTGCATCTGACGATCCACTGGGACGGACGGGCCAAGGACGACGGTAATTCCCCGCGAAGCGGAATCCACAACAAGGTGGACGCCTTGTTGGGCAAGCTCCAGGCCGATCCATGTTCCGTCGCCAAGGGATGGACCGCCCAGCCGCTGGGCGAGTTGTTGCCCGCGGTGCTGGCGGAAATCGCCCGAGGGAGGGCGTTGATCGACGGCGTGTATGAACTGGAGGCCCAGCTACCGGGCATGGAGGAACCGCTCGACGCCAATGGCAAGGTCGCCGACTTCGCCAGGGGGCGTCTGGACGCTGCCGGTAAGTTCCTGGCCTCCCTGTACCTGACGGCCTGGCTGGACAGCCAGAAAATCACGCTTCCACCGTGGTACCGACAGGGAACGCCCGTGGGACAGCTCGCCCAGGACGCCAACGCCCCGGATGGGAAGGTCCTCTATCACGGCCAATCCCGCCAGAAGATCAACGCGCCCTGACGGGCCTGCCAACGGATCCGCCCAGGCGCAAACCGTAGGTTTCCCTTGACCGCCCCGGCGGCTTGGCCGACAATGCCCGTCCCTGTAAAACTGGCGCCGCGGGCGTATTGCCCGCGGTTCCCGACGGTCTGAAGACATTGGCAAGCCGGCGGCCCTGGCCGCACGGCATCATTTGGGACGATTATGGAAATCAAGAACCTGCCGTTGAAATTCGCGTTCGTGGCCATGTTGATCGCCTTGTGCCTGGGGTCGCTGTGGACCAACGGTTTGCGACTGGGCATCGACCTCCGCGGCGGACACAGCCTCATCTATGAAATCCGCACCAACGAAGCAGAGAAGACCCGCCTCCAAGACAACGCCACGGCACTGGAGGCCAAACTGGCGGATCCGAACCTCGCCCAACAGGATCGCGAGGATTCCAAGGAATCCCTCGGCCGGCTCAAGGGAGACATCGCCCGCTACGAGGCCGCCGGTTCCGACGCGGGCAATCTCGCCGAGCGCATGATCAGCGTGCTGAAGGACCGCGTCGACCCGCAGGGCCTGCGAAGCCTGGAGTGGCGCCCCCTGGGTCGCAGCCGCATCGAAATCCGCATGCCCGCCGGAAAGGAAGAAACCCTCGCCGACAAGAACGCCTATATCCGCGCCCTGGAGGCTCTGGAGGCGGGGAACATCCAACGGAATGAGATCCGCCGCCTGTTCCAGGCGCCCACCCAGGAACGCAACGCGGAAATCAAGGAGTTGGCCGGGGGAAGGCCCTCCGTCGAGAAACTCCTGGGCGAACTGATCGTCGCCAATGAAGGGGTCCAGAAGGCCCGCATGGACGCCTCCGCCGCCAAGGAAGACGTCCGTGACAAGGCCAAGGAGACCCTGGACAACGCCATCATCGAATACGAGAAGAAGTTCGAGGAGATCGAGGAGACCAATGTCAATCCGCAGGAACTTCAGTCCATCCTGGGCAACTATCTCTCTCCCAACGAGGAAGAAGCCGTCGGCAACAAGGCGGAAACCAAGGCGATGCGCGAGCGATTCGCCACCGACCTCCAGGCCCTTGGCCAGAAGCATCCCGACCGCCTCCAGGAGATCGAAGGCGTCGTGGCGGCCTACAAGAAGTGGGCCAATTCCCGCCAGCGGCTGGAGGACCCCGCGGACCTGAAGCGCCTCATCGCCAAGGCCGGCGTATTGGAATTTCGCATCGCCCCCTACGCCCCGGGAACGACGGAGAAGGCCAGCATCTCCACCGCCGAGAGAGACCGTTACGTCGAGATGCTGACCAAGGAAGGCCCCGACGCCTTGCGGCGGCGCAGCGAGCGGATGCTGTGGTTCCCCATCCTCGAAAGCCGCGACAAGTACGGCAACCAAGTGGTGGCCGACTACGCCGGCAAGAGCTACGTGCTGTTGTACAACACGCCGGGCAACATGATGCTCAGCGAAGGTTCCGGCGGATGGCGCCTGGACGACGCCTATCCCACGGTGGATCAAAGCCAGAAACCTGCCGTGGGCTTCCGCTTCGACTCCATCGGCGCCAAGCGGTTCGGCGCCCTGACCAACGCGCACAAGGGCAACATCCTGGCCGTCCTGCTGGATGACGAGGTCTATTCCGCGCCGGTCATCCGCTCGGTGATCTCCTCCAACGGGATCATCGAGGGAAATTTCAAGATGTCGGAGGTCCAGGACCTCGTCCGCACCCTGGACGCCGGTTCGCTGCCCGGGCGGCTGAACCCCGAACCGGTCTCCGAGAGCACCTTCGGACCCGGTATCGGCGCGGAAAACCTCCGCATGGCCATCCACTCGGGCTACTGGAGCTGCGTGGTCGTCGTGGCCTTCATGCTGGCGATCTACCTCTTCGGCGGGCTGCTCGCCGACGCGTCGCTGATGCTCAACATCCTGCTGATCATGGGGGCCATGAGCGTTCTCAACGCCGTCTTCACCCTCCCGGGCATCGCCGGCCTGATCCTCAGCGTCGGCATGGCCGTGGACGCCAACGTGCTGATCTTCGAGCGGTTGCGCGAAGAGCAGATGAAGATCCAAAGCATCCGCATGGCCGTCAAGAACGCCTACGAACGGGCCTTCAGCGCGATCTTCGACTCCAACGTCACCACCCTGCTGACCTGCGTGATCCTGGGATGGGTGGGTACGGAGGAAGTCCGCGGATTCGCCATCACGCTGGGGCTGGGCGTGGTGTTCAATATCTTCACGGCCGTGACGGTCACCCGCTGGTTCTTCCAACTCCTGCTCCAAACTCGGTTGCTCAACAAGCCGCTGAAAATGGTCCGCCTGATCACCGTGCCCCATGTCAACTGGATGGGTCTGCGGTATTACTTCTGGATCTTCTCGCTGATCACGGCGGTGCTGGGTATCGCCTCGCTGGTCTGGCAGGGCAACCGGATCTGGGGCATCGAGTTCTCGGCGGGAACCCAGGCGGTGATCAAGCTCAAGGACGACGCCCTGCTGGCGGGCCGACTGCCCACCGACGGGCAGATCCGCCAGATGCTGCGCGACCAGGCCCCCGCCAGCGGTTTCGATAAACTCCGCGACACCGCCATTGTCGAAACGGTCATCGACCGCAACAAGGCCGACAATTTCCTGCGGTCCTACGATACCGACCACAACGGATCCATCATCGCCCAGGAATGGCAAGCCGATCCTGGACGCAATCGCGGATTCTTCAAGTTGATGGACGCCAACAAGGATGAGACACTGGACCGCGGTGAGTTGTCCGCCCTTCCCGCGACGACCTACCAGATCTCCACCACCGAGACCCGCGTTCCGGTGATCCGCCAGCGCGTGGCCAAGGCCCTCGGCGACGCCTTGCAGCAGCAGGTCAAACACACCTACGAACGAGTCACCAACGCCGGGAAGGTGGAATTGCTGAATATCGCCATTTCGGCCGACGGGCTGACGCGAATCGAACCGAAGCTGTGGCGCGACGCCAACCCCGCCTACCGTGACGACCTGGCCGACTATGAGGGCGGCGTTCTGTTCGTCCTAAATAATATCACCCCGCCGATTTCGCGGGTGGAATTGCTCCAGCGCATTCGCCAGATGCGGTTTCAGCCAGACTTCCCCGGCCAACAGTTCCATCGCACCGAGGTTCTGGGGCTTGCCCGTACCGGGCCGGAGGTTTACTCCTCCTTCGCCGTGCTGGTGGCCCCCAGCGAACCGGAGGTGGTCGCCGGCGCCAACGCCTGGGAAAACTTCGCCGACACGCAGGCCAAACTCGTCGACGCCGCCCTGGCGCGCGAGGAGGCCATGGTGGCCACCAACTTCGACCCCGCCATCGCGGGCGAAACGGCGCAATTGGCCGTCGTGGCGGTGGTCCTCAGTTGGCTGGCGATCATCGCCTATCTGTGGATCCGGTTCGGGTCGTTCCGCTGGGGCCTGGCGGCCGTGGCCTGCATCGTCCACGACTGCCTCATCGTCGTGGGCCTGGTGGCCGCATCGGGATGGCTCAGCCAGCATTTCATCGGGCGGATCCTGGGCATCGAGTCCTTCAAGGTCGACCTGGCGATGGTGGCGGCGATCCTGACGTTGATCGGCTATTCGGTCAACGACACCATCGTCGTCTTCGACCGCATCCGCGAAAACCGCGGCAAACTGGCGGCCATCAGTTGGACAGTCATCAACGACTCCATCAACCAGACCCTCAGCCGCACCCTCTTGACCGGCACGACCACCTTAATGGTCGTCTTGATCATGTACATCTGGGCCGGATCGGGCATCAAGGGCTTCAACTTCGCCCTGCTGGCGGGCATCATGTTCGGTACATACTCCTCCGTGGCGGTGGCCGCGCCGCTGTTGATGGGCCTCCGCTCGGCCGTCACCTCCCGGGTGACCGGGACCGTCACCGCTCCAAGCCCCGCGACGACGACAGGAAGATGACGCGCTGTTGACACCCGTCTCGATATTGGAGACACTACCGCCAGCCAATCGGCGGGGTCTTCATGCGTCGAGACGGGTGGTCACTACTGGAGATGCTGGTCGTCGCGGCAACCATCGTGCTCCTGGCTGGTGTGCTGACTCCTTCCGTCACCCAGGCACGAAAGGAGGCGAAGCGCGCCGGATGCGCCTCGCAACTATATCACGTCGGCCAGGGCGTCGCGACCTATGCGGCCACTCACCGCTTCTGCCTGCCGCCGTTTGCCTTCAGCGACATGATCGCGGACCTGCCCCTCTCGGGCCACTGGGGTGGAACCGATCAACCGGCGGTCGGTCGGTTCCCCCAGGGCTTACACTATGTCAACCTTTGGGCGCTGGTAGCCGAGAGGACCATCGAACCCCGTCTGTTGATCTGCCCCGCCGCCGACAGCGACCTCCAGGGCCTCCGCGCGAGCCTATTCCCATACACCAACCGCTTCAGCACCTATTGCCTTAGGTTCCCCATCAGCATGGATCTCTTTGCCGCCTCATCGAACCCAATTCCGCCTTCTGATCCACTGAGGTATTACAAGACCAACGCCGGTGGACAGACACTGGGCAACACCTTCATCCCCCTGGTGCGTCTTGATCGTCGCTACCAATTGGTGAATCAAGTCGCCTTTGGCAATGGGGTATATGACCCCGCCACCGACACCTTACTGAGCGACGGTTTCTGGTGCCCGGATCCACCCGCGGCGGCGGCCAACCGGCCACCCACATATTCTGTCCGCAGGGCCTGGTGCCACGGGACGGACTTCAACGTTCTTTCGGGCGGCGGGGCCGTCCGGACCGTCGCCGACGACGGAACGGTGGCGGCCAACAGCAATTCACCCCAGCATCCCCTGGCGGATACAGGGTTTTATTACGGGAAATACGCCGAGCGGGTCTGGCAATTCCTCGATGCCAAACGGTAGGATTCCCCCACGCATCCGCCTTAAGCGGTTACCGGGAGGCGACGGATGAGGATTCTGTTGAGCAACGACGACGGCGTGCTGGCGCCGGGCCTGTCGGCGCTTCGCTCGGCCGTGGCGGACATGGGCGAGATACACGTCGTGGCCCCCGACAGTCCCCAATCCGCCGCCGCCCACGCCATCACCTTGCAGGCGCCCCTGACGGTGCGCAAGGTCCATGTCCAGGGAGGCTCGGTGGGCAGCTTCCTGGCCCTCAGCGTGGACGGCCGGCCCGCCGATTGCGTGCGACTGGCGATCCGTAGGCTTCTGGTTCCGCCACCGGACCTGGTGCTGACGGGCGTCAACGCGGGGGCCAACGTGGGAGTCAATGTCTTCTACTCCGGCACGGTCGCCGGGGCCGCCGAGGCAGCCATGCTGGGCATACCGGCGGTGGCGTTCTCCGCCGCCATGACCGGTACGGTGGACTTCCCCCGAGCGGCCCAACTGTGCCGATGGGTGTTGGACTCCTTGCTGAAATGGGGCCTGGGCAGGGGAGATTTCCTCAACGTCAACATCCCCGCGCTGGGGCCTGGCAGGCCCCTGGGTGTGCGAGTCGTGCCCCAGTCCACCGCCGAGCTGACCGACGACTACCACCTGCAATCCCACGGCCCCGATGGGGAGGTCTACCGCCTGGGGGATGAGTACAGTTTCGCCGCCACCGACCACGAGAATGACGTCACCAGCCTCGCCGAAGGGTATGTCACCGTCACACCGCTCCAGGTGGACCTGACGGATCACCGCCGGCTGGCGGATCTGTCCCGGCGACGATGGGATTCTTCCCCGCCCTAAGGATTTGGAGGCGTCGACGTGGCTGGAGCGGCTGGTTTGTCCGGTTGATATCGCAGGCAGTCAGCCACGGAAAATCCCCGCGAGGCCAGTAGCCGCGAGGGGTTCTCCGGCTGGCAAGTGGAGTCTGACAGGTAGATTGCCTCGATGACGGCCAGGTTCAAGAGGTTCTCCAGCCCGGAACACTCGTAGGTGGGACTGTCGCAAGCCACCGCGGTGGCGAAGGCGTCGGCCTGCCGCTGGAGCGCCGCCACCGGTCCGGCCTCGCTGCGTACGCCATCCAGCGTATTACCGTCTGGGTCGCGCAGCGTGCACATCTCGCTGTTGGCCGTCAGCGAACCGCTCTTGCCGTGCAGGCTCAATTCCTCGCTGACCGGACCCGATGACCGGCTCGTCACCACCGACGCCATCACCCCGCCGCCAAAACGCAGCAGCGCCGCGGCCGTGTCGTCCGTGTCATAGACCCGCTCGGTTGCGCCTTCGCTCTGGTCGATGGGCGGACGGCCCGCGCGGGCGATGAGACCGTAGACTTCCTCCGGCACGCCCAGCATCCAAACCAGCAGGTCGATGGGATGATAGCCCAGTTCCAGCAGCGCCCCCCCGCCGGCGGAGGCCTTGTCCGACCGCCACCGCAGGTCCGCTCCCCAATTGAACAGATAATGCGCCCGAGCCAGGAACACCGGTCCCACTCTGCCGCGAAGTTCCCATGCCTTGCGATAACCCGTGGCAAATCGCCGTTGGGTTCCCACGGCCAGCTTCAAGCCCGCGCGATCCATCCGCCGCACCAATGCCACGGCCTCGTCAAGGTTCCTGGCCAGTGGGGGTTCCTTCCAGACGGCGATACCTCGCTCCGCGCAGGCAGAGATGAGTTCCGCCCCGGCCATCGGCGGAACCGCCAGGTAGACAGCGCGGGGACGGGTCTCCGCCAACAGCGAGCGGTTGTCGCTGTAGGCCGGAACGCCCGCGGCGCGTCCGGCCTGCTCGGCCACCGTGGGGTTCTTGTCGGCCACCGCGACGATCTTCACCGAGGCGACGCCTCGCAACGCCTGGAGTGTCAGGCCGCCAAAGCCCCCGACACCGATGACCGCGACTGGAAGTGGCTGACCTGGCATACTTCCTTCCCGCCCTTGGGACCGCATATACCACTTAACCTAGGTCCGACGCGCCAAACTGTCAAGCCGCCGGATTGTCCCCGGATTCCCCGCCAACCCCCGTCACGCTAGCCGCCCCGGGCCGCACGAAGGTTCTTCCGTGCCTCGATGTGGCTGGGATTGAGTTTCAGGGCTTGTTGATAGTGGGCGACCGCCTCATCAAGCCTGCCCATCATCGCCAGGACCATCCCCAGGCAGTTGTGCGCATCGGCGGCATCGGCGGGCGAGAGGCTAAAACGAATGGACCGATCGTAGTGATCGGCGGCTTCCTCTAACAGGTCCTGGGAAACCAGCCAGTTGGCGAGATTAAAGTGGGCATCGGCGTTGTCGGGTTCCAGCCGCAAGGCCTCCTGGTATTGTTGCACCGCCTCGGAATTGTGCCCCAGGAACAGCAGGGCGTTGCCGAGGTTCACGTGGGCCAAGGCAAAGTCCGGTTTCAACTTCAAGGCTTTCTGGAAGTACTCCATCGCCTCTTGCTGGCGTCCCAACTCGAGCATGCAGATGCCCGCGTTGTTGAACGCCTCCACAAAGGTGGGCCGGACGCCAATGGCCTGGTTGAAGCTCACCAGAGCCTTGGCATATTCACGCCGCTCCTTGAGCACGTAGCCCAGGTTATAGTGCCCGCGGGGGTTTTGGGGGCGTTTGTTCGTCACGTCGCGCCACATGCCCACCACGTCGTGGTAGTCGCGGTTGCGCCGCGCCGTCTGCCAGCCCATCGCCGTCGCGGCGGCGGCGGCCAG
>Ga0315284_10000426_pt1 | contig 57905 bp, 61 predicted proteins | sample YL17G09_16_MG_FD_203696 | JGI IMG/M metagenome (GOLD analysis project Ga0315284, IMG submission 203696) | Sediment microbial communities from Yellowstone Lake, YNP, Wyoming, USA - YL17G09_16 | ecosystem: Environmental > Aquatic > Freshwater > Lake > Sediment | place: USA: Wyoming | collected...
TTCCAGGGGGGCTCCGAGTTGCGTTTGAATCCCCTCCATGTTGCCGGCCCAGAGGAGGCTGTCGCCGGGATCGTAAACGTCCGGCTGCGAGCCGTTATCGAGAAAAGCCTCGTATTCCACGTAATTCAGAATGCCCGCCGTGACCAACCCGTCGCCGCCCAACGCGGCGCAGATTTTGGCATTTTCCGGCCAATTCCATATTGCCGCATTGTCCACCGCCTTGACCAGGATGCTGAATACATCGAACGCCGAATCCAGCGGCAGGTAGAAGGTCTCGGCTTCGCTGGTCAGCCAGATGGAATCTCGCAGATCCGATTCGCCCGCAAAATAGTCCCAGCTCACGAAATAGCCGATCACCCAGCCGTCGGGATCCTGCCCCCACCAGTGAACGTTCAGCACCGAGGCGCTGGTGTCCAAACCCGCGGAATCCGGCAAGAGAAAAAGATGAGTGACCGGCGGCAGATTCCCTCCGGGCGTCTGATGGTCGCCCGACGTGCCGTCGGCATTGGTGGGCTGCTTCTGGCAGGAGGACAGCGCGCCCAAAAGCGCGACCGCCATCAAGCACACCCGAATAAATTCGGGTGCTCGCCAAAGGAATTTTGAATTGGCTAAAGCCAATGCCCTAACCCTTCACTCTAATTGCCAGTCGCTTTAGCGACTTGGTCTTTCAAGGAGCACCCGAATTTATTCGGGTGCAAAGCGCGGGCAAAGCATGCTTCGTATCGCTTTGCGATCCAGAAGCATGCCACCCCGCATTTTTTGCCTTTTTGCTTTTTACTTCAACAACACCATTTTGGCGCTGCGGATCATATCCCCCGCCTGGATGCGGTAGAAATAAATCCCGGAAGCGACCGCCTGACCGTTCACATTCCGCCCATCCCAGTCCGCTGAATGCCCTCCGGCAATTTGCTCACCTTCCACAAGTTTCCGAACCATGCGGCCGTTCAGATCGTAGACGACCAGTTTCACCGGCATAACCTTGGGCAGAGTGTAGATGATGCGCGTCGTGGCGTTGAAAGGATTGGGGTAATTGGGCCCGAGGCTGAATTCATAGGGATTTACTGGAACGTTTTCCTTCACGCCGACAAAACCCTCGAAGTCCGACGAATCGCGAAGCTCGATCTTGTAGGTGCCGAAGGAGTAGGTGAAAAAGCCGGTGAGACGATCAAAGGTTGAGGCGGGCGTAATCTCCGCGAAGAAGGAATCGAGCGCGCAGGCATCATCGTCAATCAGACAGCCGCCCGAACCGTCGTCCACCGTCCAGTCGTATTGATTCAGCGATGTGATTTCCACGTTGCGAACGGTCACCAGCACGCCTTCAAAGGATTCGACGTCTGGCGCAGTGCCCGCCAGGTCCACGGTGTTAACCTCCAGCGGCGTCCTCGACCCGGCGCCGGTAACGATGACCGTATCCACATCAATCAGCTTGGTTAAGCCACCCCATTTGTAGGTCCAGACCGGATCGGCTTCGGTGACGAGACCCGTCACTCGCGCCGTCTGTCCGCGCACTAATTGCGGTGTAATCCAGGAAACGAAAATGCCGGACCAGGGCTCGTCCGCATCCTGTAGCGCATAGGCCTCATAGATGCTATTGGCAACGGTATCAGCCGTAACCACGCCCTCGACCGTGACCGCATAATCCTCAAATGGGCTGTTGCCGGACGGCCAAGGAGTATATTGCACGTCGTGCATGGAGAGGACGCTGCCGGAGGTCACCGGATAGCAGAACATCTCATAGGAAGTGTCGGGCGGCTCGATGCCGTAGTTTCCCGAATCGTCAATGGCCAGGATATAGTAGTCTACCCACGAACCTGCGCTGTGTTCGGGGATTTCCCCCGCCCAGTAGAATCCACCGGAGTATTCCATCGGCGCTTCGACGAAGGAGCCGTTGTTCACGCGGTAGAAGATCGAGGCGGCATCCACCAGAGAATTATCAGTGATCTCGCAGTCTATGTAAACCGGATCAAGTGGTTGCGGCACGCCCGGAGCTCGAACCACGCTTAATATATCCGGCGGTCCGGAACCGATCATGATGTCGGAGAGATAGAGCGGCTCGATCTTGTAGGTTGTGGAGTCGGTGTAGTATCCATAATGGTTATAGATCCAGCCGCGGATCTCCTGAATGGACGTGCCAATAGGCGGCCGCACGAAGTTACTCAGAGAATCGGAGTCATCATCCACCGTGACCGTGCCTGTACCGTCGTCCACCTTCCACTCGTTGAAGGGGAGATTGTTGGCGGTCACCACGCAGTTTTCAACTTTGACCGTTACCGTGCCCCACTGCTCGGCGGTTGTGGGCCAGCGCAGATCGCCCGTCGGGAGGATGGGTTCCGGCGGCACCGGGTTGCCGATGCCCAGAATGGTGATCGGCTCGGTGATGAAGATCTCGGTCATGATGGAGGGCGAGGTAAAGTATTCTGAAACGCGCCCGATGACGCGGACGGAATCACCTTCGAAGAGCGCCGGGAAGGCCGAGGAATCAGGATCGTAAGACAGCACCGCCGACCAGGGGCCGCCGTGCCAATCCTGGAAGATGAACTTCACGCCGGCTCCGGCATAGGAGAGCCCCGTCGGCATGGTGACGATGCCGGTCATTTCCACCGTGTCCCCGACGGCATAGGAGGAATCGCGCAAGGCGATCAAATCGCTGTAGCGCACCTGCTGAAACCACTGGATGGTGCGCGTGCGGCCGGGCTGGAGGATGTCGCGCGTCAGGCGCGGTTCCAGCTTGAATTGGCCGCCGATGTAATTGACGACTCCGGTAATGGAAGCCAGCGGCTGACTCATGGTCGGCCAGAAGTACCATTCGGCGCCGGCTCCAATCCAGCAGGCGCCGGAACCATCCGTCACTTGAAAATCGGCATTGCCCGCGCCCGGATTGGTCACCGTCAGATTCGTCACTTTCGCGAAACACCCCTCGTTGGCTTCAGCTGCCAGCGATCCGGTCGCCAACGTCAACGCCTCATAGAGCGGATTGCCGCTGGTGTAGATCTGGAAATTACTGACGTTCTGAATGACCGTCATATTGGAAACTTCGGCCACCACTCCGGTTACCGTCACCTCATCGCCCTGCGCCACGGCGCGGCCGGGATCATTCACCCGAATTCCCGACCAGGGGGGATTATCATCCTGCACGAAGTAATACTCTCCGCCGAAGGCGTAGCCTTCCGCCGTCACCACTCCGCTGATGATCACCGTCTGCCCCGCCATCGGCGAGGCTCCGCCCGGGATGGTGCTGTATTGGATGTCGTAGATGGTAGTGGCGTTTACCGCTCCAGTCACAAGCAACATGACCAAACACAAAGTCATGGTCAATTTCATGCCGTTCATTACTCCTCCTCTTTGCCTATATCCCCTCGGCGCACAACGCGGACAATATGTCGCTGTAGTCGGGGTTCAATTCGCTTTCCCTCCTTAAACGCCCAAGCGTCCAAGGTCAGTTGCCAGACGATGTTGATCCGCTCCGCCGGCGTCATCTGCAAATACTCTAACGGGGGCTCCGGGTCGTGCAAATGTCTGATTTTGACTGGATAGTCTTTGCGCAGCATTTTTATGACTCATTCGGAATGGCGAAAAGCTGGCTCCAATCCTTTTTCACTCCTCTGGAGGAATCAATTTCTCGACGGCTGAGATCAATGTGGGCAAATCATCATATTGAAGCGTGTGCCACACCTCATCCAATTCGATGCGGAAATATTCATGCACCAAATGGTGGCGCATCCCAATAATTTCTTTCCAGGGAATTTCGGGATGGGCTGCCTTGGTCTCTTCTGAAATTTTGCCGGCCGCTTCGCCTACGATGATCAGCATTCGCACTACCGCGTTCTGGAGAACTTCGTTCCGGCGGAAGGTCTCCCAGGTTTCATTCTCCGCAAAAGCTCGAGCCTTTCGGGCCGCGATCAGCACGTCCAACAGAAGCGCGCTATCTTTCCACATAAATCGGCTCCAAAGAACTGAGGATATGCTTCCGTCGAATGTAGTTTTCGCTGGATTCGATCGCCTTGCGTTCGACCAAATCAACCTTTCGCCCCAATAGGTTTTGCAGCTCATCTTGCAGCCGCACTAGATCGAAAAGTCCCCAGCGGGCGCCGGTATCGAAGCTGATCAAAATGTCAACATCACTTTCGGGAGTAAACGTATCCTGCAAAACTGATCCGCATAAATCGAGTTCGATGATTTTCCAGCGGCGGCAGATCTGGGCGAGCTCCTGCTGGGGTATTTTCAGATGGGCGATGGCCTTTTTCATCGAAGAAGCTCTCTATGGTTTCGGGAAATTGACCGCATGGGCATTTCTCCCTAATCCCTACTTAATCACCATAAACGTCCCCGTCTTGATCTTCCCGCTGTCCTTGTCTTCGACGGAGTAAAGATAGAGCCCCGTGGCGATCTCCTGGTTGTTTTGGTTCAGCAGGTTCCAAGCATGTTCCCCGCCGGAAAAGACCGCCTGGCCGCCCGGGCCGGTCGCCAAACGGTCAACATCGGATCCGTTGTATGTCGTCGCGTCGTGCTGGATAACATCCACCAGATCGCCAGATAGGGTATAGATGCGAATTTCGGCTCGAGACGGCAGATACTGGAACCAGATCATTCTCTGAGTCGCTCCGGGGCCGTCCCAGGCAGCGGATACCCGGTAGGGATTGGGATAGACGCCCACGCGGTTGTCGCCTCCGGATACCGGCAGTGTGCCGGGGTAGGCGTAGGCCTGATTTTCCAACGGAGACGATTCCAGACTGGGCAGGTTGTTCTGCGGATTGCCGCGATCATAGGCCGTCACGGCATAATAGAGACCTCCGGCCGCCGCCGGCCAGCCGTTCAGGACGCCGGAATCGGTGAAGGCGTAATGGTAATAATTTCCGCTCACGAGGGCAGAATCCGGCAATTGCACCGCGCCAAATCCGGTGTTGAAGCCGATCAACTCGCTGTCGGGGTCGGTCGGGTCGAGATCGTAATTGATATCAAACTGAGCCAGCAGACTGTATTCCTCACCCAGTTCATAGGTTTTGGGTGATGAATAGAGGCGGTAGCCCTCAAAATCCATGAGACCCGTCAACGAATCAATGGCCGATTCGGCGCTTTTATCCCAATAAAGTGTGGCCTGGCCATCTCCGGGCGCCACTGCCAGCCGCGGCGAAGGAGGCGGCTTGGGGAAGACGTAATGATCCAACTGTCCGTTGCCATTCAGATCTTCGCCCGGATCCAGAATCCCGTCGCCATCCGCGTCCTCGCCGTTGTAAATGGTCTGCGCCCACTGAGCATTCAAGAGCAGATTGGCGCGGCGCTCGGGGACATCATCCGGATAGCTGCCTGCCCAGCGCCCGCAGACAATGGCAAATACAGCCTCCACCGACTGCCCCGGAGCCAGCGTTTCAAACGGCCCGCAGGATAGGAAAAGCATCCAGCTCTGAGTGGCATTCTCCGGATTGGTCGGCACTCCTTGAGCGTTGTAACCGGGGATGGCGGCGTAATTGCCCGGTGTCGCCATTTTTTCATAGCGCTCCTCGTCGTTCGTGGGCATGATCCATTCGGGATACTCCAGCGATGAGGAGGTATTCCAGGGCCATTGATGATAGTAAACGCCGAAAGAATCAGCTTCACTCTGCGCGCCCAGAACGGCGACGCCCAGGTAGCTCTCCGCCCAGCCGTCATCGCCGTTCTCATCGTAGGAGATGGCGATTTTCTGATCCGGCGTTTGCACGAAATTGTTCAGATTATCATACCAGTTCCAGCGCCCGCCCGGGCCGCCCCCGGGAGAATAATTGGTGTAGTTCATGTTGCCGACCGAGGCGTCAAACCACAGGCCGACAGACAGCCCCTCGACGGGGGTATCCTTCAAGTTGGTGATGGTGAAGGACAAAATTGCGAAGGCATCGGCATAGGAGTAATTCCAGCAGTAGATTTCCTGATGCACCGCGATGCCCAGGGGATCATGTTCCGGGATGGGAGTCGTCGAGCCGGGCAGGACGGTATTGGTATCGGTATAATCGCAAATGAGATCCTGATGCGAAATGGCGGCGGGATCGAAGAGCGGCGACGTGAGGATGCTGGAGCGCGTGCGGACGCTGTCGGCCTCGGAGGCGGTGTTGGTAAATTCCAGACCGGGCTGGCCCGCCGAGAAGGCGCCATCGTGGATGCCCGTGCTGACGTGCGTCATACCCTCGCGAATGCCTCCCACCCAGAGACCACCATAGGAAAAATGCTCGACCTGCTCCTGAGCGAGATTGGATTGCAGCTTGTAGAGGCAGGACGGCTGTCCCAGCTCGAGGTAGGCCGCATCAAACGTGCGCCCGAAGACGCCGAAGTTGGAAACCGTCAGACCCAGATTGCCGGCGCTGGTGTAGTGCTGGCTGTCGTCGGCGTCAGTGCGGGGGATATTCGGGGAGAGCGCCTCCCGCGATTCCCGAGCTCCAAGAACCGTAGAGCATCCGACAATGAGGAGCAGGAAGGCTATCCAGCGCGGCAGAGGATAAAAAATGCCAGACTTTATCGGCATGTTGTGTTGGGCAAGTGCGATCCACCGCACTGCCAGCATTAATTAGCAAATACGCCGAATAATATAGCGTATCTCATTGGGAAATCAAAGGGAAAACGACCAAAATGCCTTTGCGGGTTCGTCCCAGATGAAACTGAAAGGCAAACTTCATTAACTGCAATAATATCAATAAGGTAAAAAAGAATGAAAAGACTTCTTCTGAACATCATCGGCCTGCTGATGCTGACCGGAGCGGCGTGGGCCCAAGAAGGCCATGAAGGCCATGAAAGCCACCCGGCAGCCCCGCCAGATGCCGCTGTCACAGTGACCGGCCAGATCATAGAGCCGTTCTGTTTTATGGAGCACGGGGCTTCCGGGCCGGATCACCGAACCTGCGCCCAGGCCTGCGCCAACTTGGGCATTAATTTGGTATTCTTCAACGAGAAGGATCACCAGATCTACAGCATTCTCCCCACCGGCCACGCCAATCCCAACGATAAAGTGGTTGAGTTCGCCGAGAAGCACGTCGAGATCACCGGAACCATTCACAAGCAAGCCGGGTATCAGGCCATAGAAATCCAGACCATAAAGGAGCTGGGCGATGGCCACAAGATCTCACTTACGGAATAGTAGCCCCCTGCTGATACTCGTCGTTCTGATCATCGTGCCTTGCGCTCAAGCCGGAGAATGGGAAGCTCCGGCCTGGGCGGACACTTTGCTTAATCCGGTCGTTTTCGACAGCGCCGCGCCGGCCGAGGCGCGAGCGCTCTACCTAAAGAATTGTTCGGTCTGCCACGGCGAAACCGGCCATGGCGATGGCATGATGGCGCGCGGTATGCAGCCTCCACCGGCCGCCTTCGCGGATGACCCGGATCTGCACAACGATCCGCCCGGCGCGCTCTTTTGGAAGATATCCACCGGCAAAAAACCCATGCCGGCCTGGAAGAAGGATCTGACCGAAGGGCAGATCTGGATGCTGGTGAGCTATGTGAAGAGCTTTGCTCCGGAAATCATCCCACCTGATAGCCTCGCAATCCCAGAGGCTGATTCCACTCGAAAGTAAAAAATCCCAAAAATTTCCTTTGATTGCTGCATTTTTAGGAGTATCTTATTGCATCAAAGTGCAGTAATGCAATTATGCTCGACCCCAAAAAAGTCGAATTAGAGGCCGAACTTCTGGCCGTTCTGGCTCAGCCCACACGGCTCAAGATCCTATACTTCCTGAAGGATGGCGAGAAATGCGCCTGTGAAATCAATCCGCGCATGAGGGAAGATGCGTCCGTCATCAGCCGGCATCTGGTCAAGATGCGCGAAGCGGGAATTTTGGACAGCCGCAAGGAAGGCGTCTCCATTTACTACTGGATCAAGGAGCCGCGCGTGTTCGGCATCCTGCAAGCGGCTGATGAAATCCTGAAATCCACGGCTCAGGCGCGGGTGCGAGAAGTCGTCGGGGCTCTCTAATTTTTTTGGACCCACTACTGCATCATGGCGCAGTAATACAGATAAGTGAATCTTATGGAATACATCCTGAGCGGCTGGCAGGCCTTGACGGAGTATTTGTCGGCTCACGTGTTGACCTGCTTGATCCCGGCCTTCTTCATCGCCGGAGCCATCGCCGTCTTCGTCAGCCAGGCCGCGGTGATGAAATACTTCGGAGCGCAGGCGAAGAGAACACTCTCCTATGGCGTAGCCTCCGTTTCGGGGACCATCCTGGCCGTCTGCTCTTGCACGGTGCTGCCGCTCTTTGCGGGCATCCGCCAGCGCGGAGCGGGTTTGGGGCCGGCCATCGCTTTCCTCTATTCCGGGCCAGCCATCAATGTGCTGGCCATTGTCTATTCCGCGCGCCTGCTGGGGATGGACATCGGTGTGGCTCGCGCCATTGGCGCGATCAGCTTTTCCATCGTCATCGGTCTGATCATGGCCTTTTTATTTCGCCGTGAAGAGGAAAAATTTCACAATAATTTTGGGGATTTCGTCCTGCCTCAAGAAGCTGTCAAGCATCCCCTATGGCAAGTGACGACCTACTTCGCGCTGATGGTGGCATTCCTGGTAGCCGCTTCTTCCATAGGATTAGCGATGGCAACCCAGGGCACGGAGGCGGGACAGGGCTCTGTCATCTTCAGTGGAAAGATCGTCCCCGCGATTCTGGCGCTGATTCTATTGGTGATCACTGTTATCCTGGTAGTCCGTTGGTATTCCGGATCAGAAGTCGCCCAATGGATGAGGGAAACCTGGAGTCTGACTCGCAAGATCTTCCCGATCCTGCTGGCGGGAGTCTTCATTGCTGGAATCTTGAAGGCGCTGCTGCCGCAGGAAATGGTACAGAGCTGGGTGGGCGGCAATTCCCTCTGGGCGAACCTGATCGCCTCCATCTTCGGCTCGTTCATGTATTTTTCAACGCTCACCGAGGTGCCCATCGTGAAGTCGCTGATGGACTTGGGCATGGGCAAAGGGCCGGCGCTCGCGTTATTGCTCTCCGGGCCATCGCTATCGCTGCCCAGCATGATAGTCATCGCGCGCATCATGGGAATCAAGCGCACGGCGGCATACGTGCTGTTGGTGGTGATCCTGTCCACCCTAGTGGGAATGACTTTTGGATCATTCAGCTAATGCCCAAACGTTGGGCGGTTTCCGCCGGAACGCAAATGATTAGATCTCCATCACGGGTGCTGCTGATGCTGGTGACGGGGTGCAGCCTCCTTCAGGCGCAAAACCTGACATCCAGCTTCACCAACCTCGCCGGCAAAGATGTCATTTGCCCGGATCCGGACGGAATCACCCTGCCCGGCGACGGACGCCCCTGGGTGATCGTCATCTTCAAGGCTTGCTGTCCCACCAACCAGCGCGCCGTGCGCTGGGCGCTGCAAACGGAGAAAGCCTTCGGCGATAGCGTCGGCGTGTTGGGTTTGAACTCCGATTATGCCAGAGCAATCTCCAAGGTCAGACCCTGGCTTGAGGCGAACAAAGTGGATTTCACTGTCTTCCAAGATCCATCCCACGAAGTGATCAATGCCCTTTCCATCATGGCGGTGCCTACGATCATCATCCTCAATTCAAAAGGCGAAGAAGATTTTCGATCCGCCGGATTTTTCGGGGGAAGTGGAAAAGTGATGGAGGAACGTCTGAAAAAATTGCTGCCTTTATCCTCCCCAACTACTGGAGACGAAAATGGAAAATAAAACTCCGATGGATCTGCTCAGACAGTTTGCACCTGAATTTGCCGATCATCAGATGGAGATGCGGCGTCTACTTTTCGAGGATCCCAAATACCAGCAAGTTCCCCGCAAATACAAACTGCTGGCCGGGATTGCCGCAGCCGCAGTCCTAGGATCAGAAACCTGCACGGAAATGTGGACCAAATTAGCCCTGCAAGCCGGAGTATCCCTTCAGGAGATCTCGGAGATCATTCAGGTGGCGCGCTATATGAAAATGGCAACGGTGAATGACACGGTAAAAACAACTTACCAGTTGCTTGATAGCGTGCAACCTCGATGACCTCTGACGGGCCGCACCGGAAGTTGATCGAGGAGCAGTTAAGAAAGCTACTTGCCTTGTCCTGTCCATCTTCTGGGGAGTAAATTGGAAAATAGAACCTCAATGGACTTGCTGAAGCAATTTGCGCTACCCGATTTAAACATACTTGAAAGGTTTGGAGTCAACCATGAATAAGAGATCATTTGTCTTTCTGTTTCTCGTGCTCGGACTCTTGTCCGCCCTCGCCCGTGCCGTGGAAAAGCCGCACGATCTGGCTACGGAAACAAAGGCAGAAGTTCCTGCCCTTGAACAGATGCACGAAGTCATTTACCCGCTTTGGCATACCGCCTGGGCCAACAAAGACACCGCCATGATGATTCAACTCTGGCCTGATATCGTTGCCAAAAGCGAAGCGGTCACCAAAGCCGAGTTGCCTGGAATACTCCGCGACAAGAAGGTGAAGTGGACCAATGCGGTTGACGCCTTAAACATTACAGTTGCTGAGTACAAAGCGGCCATCGAGAAAAAAGACAAGCAGCAGTTGCTGAATGCCGCTGAAAATTTGCATCGCAACTATGAGATGCTCGTTCGCGTCGTGTCACCGGTGTTAAAAGAGATGGAAGCATTCCACGAAGCGCTCTATCCACTTTATCATTACTACATTGTGACATATGATGCCGGGAAAGTGCAAAGCGCCGTTGCCGACTTGAAGATCAAGATGGACGCGTTGAACAATGCCGTGCTGCCCGAGAGAATGCAAAAGCGCAACGAGGCATTCATCGCAGCGAGAAACATTCTTTCCGTGTCCATGGATGAACTGGTCAAGACAACCGATTCAGAGGATGAGAGCACGATCAAGGCAGCGGTTGAAAGGATGCACAGCGCCTATCAGGGATTGGAAAGAGTCTTTGAATAATGGATGACCAGCAGGTGGCGCACTACATGAAAATGGCTACCGTGAATGACACGGTAAAGACCACTTACCGGTTGCTTGAAGTTGCGCAATCCCCATGATCTCAGCCGGACCGCACCAAGAGATGATTGAAGAGATACTTCGCCAACCCGGCGTGAAGTATTATGTGACGACTTTTCCCGGGATGCGGGAATTTGAGGCCGCAAAAAAGATGTTAGACGAATTAGCGCTTGACTATCAGATCATCATGCCAGAAGAAAGGTACGCGCGTGTGGCGAAACCCGCCTTGGCCATGTCCAAAGAGACTCGCGGGATGCTCCTAACGGAAAAGGCTGATTTGTTATTTTGTTCAGGCTGGGTAGAGTATCGGCCATCAGCAGCAGATACACCACAGGATGCGCCCCCAAGCTTTGCCGATGACATTTTCGGCGAGGCAGCCATTATGGTGTTAGCTCCCTGTATTGCCATCAAAAGCAAAATTCGTATCACGGCCCAAATTTCTGGGGATCTTTCCGAAGCTTTCCCCTATCTGAACTCTGAGCATAGAACGGCGATTTTCAACGCTCATGCGCCTTATCTTACTATAAAGGATGGTTACAGGGATATTTCCATGTTTCCCAAACGTATCGGCTTAGCCAAGGCCGATGATTTGCCCGACGCCTGGCGAGTCCTGGAGATGATTCGTTGCATGGTGAATGATACCTGGCGCCGGCGGAGCGCGATCACACCCTGCCATGAAATCAGAACGCGAGTCCCCGCGCTCGAAATCTATCGCCGATTGCCGGGGACGAATTGCGGTCAATGCGGGCAAAAGACCTGTTTCGCCTTCGCCGCCCAACTTTACACCGGCGCGGCAGAAGCCACCCAGTGCCGGCCGGTTTTTGAAGGAGAATTCGGCCATTTGCAGCACGGATTGCTGGAAGTCTGCGCCGGTTAAAGTGTGCTGTGTCCGAAGGCAGTCTCGCAAAAATACTATGACACCTTCCCCCGCCACAATGTCAAAAGACGAATTGAACCAGTTTCGGTTGCGCGGTCTTATCTTAATGGGCTTGGCCTTTGGAGCGATTTAGGCCGAAGATTCCTTGCAGGACACAAATGAGAGTCACAGATGGCAAACCGGGTTGAAGGGTTGGCACTAAACCCTATTGGTGTCATCCGAACCCCGCATCGCGCCCAAGAGGGCACGCCGATTCAGCCCTACGCCGCGCGCGATATAGCGGGCGAAATCGAGATCTTTACGAAATTCCGCGCGGCGCTAAAGGATTTGAAGAGTTTCGAGCGGATCTGGTTGATCTACTGGTTCGACCGCGCTCAGCTCTTTTCTGCCAGGGTGATCCCTTATCGGGATGTGGTGGAGCGAGGCTTGTTCGCCACTCGCGCTCCTTGCCGGCCCAACCCGATAGGTCTTTCGGCCGTGAGGTTGAGCTCGGTCAACAGCAGAACCGGAAAGCTAACGGTGCTGGACGTGGATATGCTGGACGGCACGCCGCTGTTGGATATCAAACCCTACGTGCCGCAATTCGACAGCTATCCGGATGCGAAGGCTGGCTGGCTGGAGACCGCCCGCACCGGCCGGGAGGTCTCCGATGCGCGATTTTCATCTGGGAGTCATAAGAATAGATCAGTCAAATAGAGAGTCGTCACCATGAAGAAGTTTGAAATTTTAGGCCCGGGCTGCGCCCGCTGCAAGAAGACGGCGGAAGAAGTGCGCCGGGCTCTGACCAGCCTCGGCCTGGCGGAAGGCCGCGATTTCAGCATCGAAAAGATCGAAAAGCCGACGGATATTGCCGCGCGCGGCGTGCTGATGACGCCGGGCGTAATCGTGGACGGCAAGATCGTCTCCACCGGCAAAATCCCGACGCACGGGGATATCCTTTCCTGGATTGAATAGGAGAGAAATTTGAATCCGAAATTGAGATGGGCGGTCATCGGCCTCGTCGTGGTGGCGGTTGCTGGGGGCATTCTAGTCAAGTCGCGAAAGGCTGAGCCGCCGGCCGCAACCGTCCAGAGCGGCGAATATTGCCCGGACCCCGACTCTGCCGCCGACAAGGGCGATGAAACCGTTTCTGCCAATCCGGGGAAAATGCCTGTCCCCGATGCGCTAAAATCCGCCCCAAAGGCCCTGCCGCGTTTCCTGGAATTGGGCAGCGTCGGCTGTCGTCCCTGCGATATGATGGCGCCCATTATCGCAGAGCTGAAAAAAGACTATGCGGGAAAGCTCTCGGTCGAATTCTATGATGTCCGGAAAGACCCGGCCCCGGCTCGCGAACACGGCATCCGAGTTATCCCTACTCAGATCTTTCTGGACCGCAGCGGGAAGGAGGTCTTCCGCCATGAGGGCTTTTTGCCCAAGGAAGAGATCCTGCCCATCCTGGCGCAGATGGGCGTGAAATGATAGAATCCCTGGGCCAATACATTCAGGGGCATCCGCTGATGGCGGTTCTGGCGGTGTTCGCGGGAGGACTGCTCTCGGCCTCATCGCCGTGCGTTCTGGCAATTATGCCGATGGTCATCGGTTATGTGGGCGGACACAGCCAGGGGGATAGGAGAAAGGCGCTCACCTTTGCGCTGCTTTTTGCGCTGGGACTGGCCATCACCTTCACGATTCTGGGCGCCATCGCCGCGCTTTTCGGCCGGCTGATGGGCGATGTGGGCAAGCTCTGGTACTGGGCCATCGCGGTTCTGGCGATTGCCATGGGGCTATCGCTTTTGGGCGTCTATGAAATTCGCCTGCCCTTTGCCGCCAAGATGCAGACGCAAAAGCGTGGCGCCATCGGAGCTTTTCTGCTGGGATTGCTTTTCGGAGTGGTCTCATCCCCCTGCGCCACGCCGGTCCTAATTGTCATTCTTACCTTCGTGGCCACTCAGGGGCAGGTGATTTACGGAACGCTCCTGCTCTTCGTCTATGCCATCGGACACTGCGCTTTGATTGTGCTGGCAGGCGTGCTGACCGGCTTCGTCGAGGCGTTTGTCCAGGCTCGGGGAGTGCAGAACTTCGCGGCCTGGTCGAAGAGAATTTCGGGGGGATTGATTGTGCTGGCGGGGGTGTGGGTGCTGTGGGTGAATATTTGAGCCTCGCCCCGCCCTAAAGGACGGGTCTACATTTATTTAAAAAGCCCGCTAAAGCGGGCTCACACTTTTCTGAACCGCGGATTTAACTGATTACACTGATTCCACTGATTATTTTGGCCTTTTCTTAATCAGCGTAATCAATGAAATCAGCGGGAATCAGTGGTTCAGACAAACCAAAGGCGGCCTCCGGCCGCCTATCATCGCATGGGGGTTTGATTAATCTCCGAAGGAGTCCTTACGGACAAACCCCTACGGAAATATCTCATTTGAGAAGCACTATTTTTTCCACCCCCACATACTCCCCCGCGCTCAGCCGCACAAAATACCTCCCCGCCGCGCAACCCGACGTCTCTCGCAAAATCGTCGGCAGGCAAGGGCGAGAAGTTGAAAAAGGCGAGAACTCGATCCGCCGCGGCGGACGGGGCGAGAACTCGCCACTCAATCGGGAAGAGAAGTTGGCGGGAGGGCGAGAAGTTGGCATTCAAGCGATCCGCCGGCAGCAGACAGCATTTGGCATAAAAAGGGGTGTGATACAAGGCAAGCAAAAAATAAGCGAACCGCTGAGGGCGCAGAGAGGGGAAACAAATTATTATAAACACGACCTTGCCGCCAAAGGGCTTCTCCGGTATGGGGTTGGGCCACCCAGCCGAATGCCATGCATAAAATTTATATTCTTCAGATTTTACTTGACTTTGGGGATTTTATTTATTATATTAGGGGAAAATGCCAGTTTTAAACGCTGGAGGCGATCATGCGCGGGATTAATTTGTTGTGTCAGGTCTTGTCCGCCGCAGGCGGATGTGACCTGACACCTGCTTCAAATCGGAGCGTCGGGTCACACCCTGCGGGCAAGACCCAACCCAACAGGGGATACCTCTTCATCATGCTTATGCTGCTGCTGATGCATGCTGCCAGCGCCCAGAACGTCACCATTGACCTCACCCCCATCACCTACCCCATCGTCCTGCCCGATTCCGGTGGATCCTTTGACTATATCCTGACCGTGACCAACCAGGGCGGTTCACCGATTTCAGCGACTGTTTGGTGTATGGCGACACTGCCCGGAGGCAGTTCTTGGGGGCCGGCGCTGGGGCCGGTGACGCGGACCTTGGGCGCGGGGCAGACGCAGAGCATTCACCGAACGCAGAATGTTCCTCCGCGAGCGCCATATGGCTATTTCATGTTCCATGCCTATGTCGGCATCTATCCCGATACCATTTGGGCGCAGGGTGGTTTTGAGTTTCAGCATCAGGCGATCAGCGGGACGGAACAGGAATGGGTGGCGAGGTACAACGGGACGGGGAATAGTGGTGATTATGCCCATTCCCTAGCCGTTGACGGCAGCGGCAACGTCTATGTGACAGGCGAGAGCGATGGCAGCGAAATTGCAGATGACTACGCCACAGTCAAATACGACGCCTCGGGCAATCAGATCTGGGCCGCGCGCTACAACGGACCAGGCAATGGTTGGGATCGAGCCTATTCCCTGGCCATAGACGGCGGCGGCAACGTCTATGTGACGGGAAGAAGCTACGGCAGCGGAACTGTAGATGACTACGCCACGGTCAAATACGACGCCTTTGGCAATCAGATCTGGGTGGCGCGTTACAACGGGCCGGGAAACGGATACGATTATGCCTATACCCTGGCCGTGGACGGCGGCGGCAACGTCTTTGTGACGGGCGAGAGTTACGGTGGCGGAACTTATGGTGACTACGCCACGGTCAAATACGATGCTTCGGGCAATCAGCTCTGGGTGGCGCGCTACAACAGCCCGGGGAATTATTATGATGGAGCCAATTCCCTGGCCGTGGACGGCGGCGGTAACGTCTATGTGACCGGCTCGAGCTACGGCGGCGGAAATGATTATGACTATGCCACGGTCAAATACGATGCTTCGGGCAATCAGATCTGGGTGGCGCGTTATAACGGGCCGGGGAATTCTGAGGATTATGCTTATTCCCTGGCGGTGGACGGCAGCGGCAACGTCTATGTGACCGGCTCGAGCTATGGCGGCGGAACTATAATATTTGACTATGCCACGATCAAATATAACGCCTCGGGCAATCAGCTCTGGGTGGCGCGCTATAATGGGCCAGGCAGTTGGTCTGATGAGGCCACTTCCCTTGCCGTAGATAGCGGTGGCAACGTCTATGTGACGGGCAGCAGCGATGGTCAAGCCGGAGTCGAAGAAGATTATGACTACGCCACGGTCAAATACGACGCCTCGGGCAATCAGATCTGGGTGGCGCGCTACAACAGTGGCAATGACTATGCGCAGTCCCTAGCGGTGGGCGGCGGCAACATCTATGTGACCGGTTACAGCGGCGGCATCGGCACTTCATTTGACTATGCCACGGTAAAATACGATGCTTCAGGAAATCAGATCTGGGTGGCGCGCTACAATGGGCCGCAGAATGATAGTGATTATGCCTATTCCCTGGCGGTGGACAGCGCCGGCAACGTCTATGTAACGGGCATGAGCTTGGCTGGCGAAACTGATTATGATTACGCCACCATCAAATACTCTCGCGGTGAAGGCCCCTGGCTGCCGGTGGAGGCGACGGTTATGGGTCAGCCCCTGCCGCAGGAGTGCCGCCTGGAGGGGAATTTTCCCAATCCGTTCAATGCCACAACAGCTCTCAGCTATCAGCTTCCAGCGGACAGCCACGTCCGGCTCCGGATCTACGATACTGCTGGACGATTGATAAAGACATTGGTGGATGGCTGGCGGTCGGCGGGGGAGCATCAATTGACGTGGGAGGCGGGGGATTTGGCGGCGGGCGTGTATTTTGCGAGGATGCAGGCGGGGGGATATGTGGGGGTGCAGAAGATGGTATTGCTCAAATAATATCAAAAATCAAAGATCAAAGATCAAAAAAGGGCGGCCAAGGGCCGCCTTCAGTTTTTAGATTTTCGTTCTTAGTTTTTAATTAATCTGTATTCTTCCATCCGTCTTCGACTCCACCGTCCGCTGAGCGATGAAGGCCTTCATCACCAGGTCGCGGTCTATCCAGCCCAGGTCGGTCACCTCGCGGCCGCACAGCCCGAAGCCGAAGTATTTGTCCGCGTGCCCGACGACGTATTCGTTGGCCACCACGGAGTACCGGCGCTGGGGATCCACCGGCTGCCCGCCGACGGACAGTTCGAGGATTTCGCCGCTATCGCGCCGGGCGCGGTAGCGCAGCCCGCCCACCTGCAGGAAGCGGCTGCGGTCTTTCGTTTGATAGCTCAGCGCGCGTTTCAGCTCGTCCCCGGTCAATTCAAATCCCATCAGGCGGTTGCCGAAGGGGTGCAGTTCCCAGAGGTCGCGCGCCGTCACATCGCCCGCGGGAACGTCCTTCCTGAAGCCGCCGGAATTGATGAAGGCGATATCGCGGCCGGTCATCTGAATCATGGCATCGCAGGTCCAATCGCCGACGTTGCTTTCGGCGTCGTCCTCGCGCTCCCAATCCTGCATGAGCCGCCCCACGACCTTGTTCAGCTCGGCGGAGGCGACGCCCTCTTGCGCTCCCACCAGCGCGGCGATATCTTCGCGCGGGCGGATCGCTCTGTCATCCACCACGATCAGACGGCCCTGGTATGAGACGATGCGGTTGGCGGCGGTATCCACCTGAGCTTCGAAGACGCCGAGATATTCGCCTTTTGATCCAGCCTGCAATATTGGCACGCCGTTTTCCACCAGTGGTTCCTTGAGAACCGCGTGGCGGTGTCCGCCGACGATCACGTCGAGGCGCGGGCAGAAGCGAGCCAGCCGCTGATCTTCGTCCACGCCCTGGTGCGTCAGCGCCACCTGAATATCGGACAGGGCCTCGAGCGAATCCAGCAGGCTGTTGACGATGGGCACGGGATCATCAATGCGCAGCCCCTGAAATGCTCCAGGGAGAACCGAAGCGGCCATGTTGCGGTGCATGAGACCGATCACGGCGATTTTCACGCCGTTGCGCTCGAGCAGGACATACGACGGCGCGATGCGCCCGCCGGCGGCGGAATCGAACACATTGCAGCAGAGATAAGGGAATTTCGCCTCGCTCAGGCGTTTCTTCAGATTGGGCCAGCCGTGGTCAAATTCATGGTTGCCGATGGTGAAGACGTCGGGGAGGATCTTGTTTAGAATCTCAATCTGCGACCGGCCTTCGGTCATTGAAGAGATGGGCGTGCCGGTGAATTCATCGCCCGCGTGCAGCGCCACCGGGCCGGGCATGATGGCCTTCAGCGAGTCCAAAAGCCCGGCCAGATAAGCCGCCCCGCCGACGGTCATATCCACGCCATCCACCTTCGTCTTCCAGGGCAGGTTCTGGGCGTGGAAATCGTTCCAATACAGCAGCGTCACCGCTTGAGATGGCGCCGCGCCGAGCGACCAGGGGCCGGCAAAGATTATCAGCAGGCAGACGCTGATCGCATGAGGCCAATGAGAAGTTGAACGATTCATGGTCGGCTCATCGGGTGGCGTGGATTGGGGTATTTGGGGATTTGTGATAAACAACGGAAGATTTTCTGTTGGAGATGGCCGCGAGATCGGCTATATTTTCGGGGGCTTCAGAAAGCGCTCGACAAGGAAGCATGAATAAAGGCAAACTGGTCGTCTTCGAAGGCATAGACGGTTCGGGCAAGTCCACTCAATTGGAGCGGACGGCACAGTGGCTCAACGGACTGGGCTATCGGGTGGTGAAGCGGCGCGAACCGACGGAGGGGCATTTCGGGCGGATCTTGCGCGCTTCCGCCGTCGGCGGAAGGCTCTCTCCGGAAGACGAACGCGACCATTTTGTCCAGGATCGGCAGTGGCACGTCGAAACCCACCTCCGCCCCGCTCTCGATGCCGGTCAAGTCGTGCTTCTGGATCGCTACTACTTCTCCTCCATCGCCTACCAGGGGGCCCGAGGCCTGGATCTGGACGACATCCGCCGCCGCAACGAAGCCATCGCGCCCCAGCCCGATATCGTTTTGCTCTTGGATCTGGATCCCGAAACCGCCTTGCAGCGCATCCAGAAACAGCGCGCGGAAGCTCCCAATCTCTATGAAAAGCTCGATTACCTGCGCGCCGTGCGCGAAATCTTTTTGTCGCTGCCCGACCCCTTTATACGGCGAATAGACGCCCGGCCGGAGGAGGAGGTGGTCTGGAAACAGATAAAAGCCGCCCTCGCCCCAATGTTCCCCCAAAAAACCACCCCAGGCGATATCTAAGCAGCCGTCCGGTTTCCCTCACTTCTGCAGAACCACCCTGCGACTCGTCGCCGAGCTCTGCGACTCCAGCCTTAAGAAATAGACACCTGACGGCGCCCATCGGGCATTCCAGGTGAACTGGTGCGTGCCGGGCTGTAGACGGCCCTCGAAAATCGTCTCAACTCTCTGCCCTAAAGAATTGTACAGATTGAGAGCCGCCATTTGCGAAAACGGCACCTGCAATGACAACCGCGTCGCGCCGTTAAAGGGATTGGGATAAGCGCAGAGTTCGGCCTGATCAGGCAAGGCTATTTCCGGATCCGGCAGAATGCCCGTTTGGCCGAGCTGATAGATGCCCAGGCAATATTGGGCCGCCACGTAGATGAGTCTCCCATCCACAAACAGGCGCTGCGCCGGGCCCGGCGTTCGATAGGATCCGACATACTGCGGATGGACAGGGTCCGCGACATTCAAGATAATCAACCCGCCTTCGGTATCTGCAAGGTAGGCCGAATCGCCGGCGACTTTCACATCATAGACAGATCCGGGGGTATCGTAGCTGGCGATAATCCCGCCGGTCGCCAGCGACTGGATAATCAGCCCGGCGGCATCATCGGCGACATAAAGGTATCCGTCGGATACGTCGCAGCGGCGTGCCAGTCCGGGAGTGGGATATTCAGCCAAGAGCTGAGGGGCGGATGGGGTGGAGATGTCAATCAGCGCAATGCCGGCGTCCCACTGACTGACGATGGCCGTGTCGCCTTTCAGATAGACGGCCTTGGCCCAGCCGGTAGTGGCGAGATGCCAGGCGGAATCCAAATTGGTTAGACTGACGACGACCAGACCTTCCCATTCATCCGCGATGTAAAGGTAGGGAAAGCGGGGCTGGAGATTCACCGTCTCGCCGACGGTATTCTTGCTGCCCATACTTGCCGGGGCGATTACGTTGCTGACATTGGTGAAAAACACGCCGCTCAGCAGGTGGGAGGAATAGCAAATCGTCCCCTGGATCAAGACATCAACATTTTGTGTCGGATGAGAGGAGGGCGAAAAATCAATGAGCAGTTGGGGTTGCTCGGGCACCGCCACATCGAGGATGGCGATTTTGCCGGTGGAACCACGCGCGGCATAGGCATAGCCGCCCGCCACCCAGACGCTGCGGACTTCGCCGGGATTGCTGACGGCATCCAGCAGCGCCGGCGCCTGCGGATTGGAGACGGTGATGGAGGAAAGCCCCTGAACATCGTCGGCCAGCAGGAGAGTGGAACCGGAGAGCGCCGACGACCAGGCAAGCCCGGGCGAATCATACTGCCCTTCCATAAAGGGCAGCGCCGGATTGCTGACGTTCAGAATGACCAAGCCGGGGGAATCATCCGCGACATAGGCGTAGATTCCGCTAACGTCCACCTCATGCGCCAGACCGGTCGTGGTCCACTGACCCAGGAGTTGCGGCTGCGCCGGATTGCTCACGTTAAACGTTAAAAGGCCGCCGGGACCGTCTGCCACATAGGCGTAATTTCCCGACTTGCAGACGCCCAGAGCCTGACCCGCCGTGTTATAAGTGCCCACAACCTGCGGTTGAGAAGGCACCGCCACATTCACGATTTTCAACCCCGCCGTTTCCGCCGCCACATAGAGATAATTCCCATCCAGAAAAACATCCCGCGCCCAACCGCCCAAAGCGAGGGACGCCACCTGCTGCGGGTTAGCTGGATCAGATATGTTGATAATCCGCAGGCCGGCGGAACCATCCGCATAATATAGAAAGCCTCCCCCGCCCACCAATTCGTAGCCATAGCCGGGGGAATTCAATTCGCTGACAAACTGGGGCGCCGATGGGTTGGATACATTGAGAATCTGAAGTCCCCCCGTTCCGCCGGCCAGGTAAGCGTAATTGCCTGAGATAAAAACCCCTTCGCTGGCGCCGGGCAGGCCGTAGAGGCTCACCTGCTGCAATTGCGAAGGAGTGGAAATGTCGAAGATGGCCAAACCGTAACCCATGGCGCAATAGGCGCGGGAGGACTGCACCTCCACATCGTGAAACGGCCCCCACACCAGCGTTTCGCTGAGCCGCACCACCCCATCTCCCCACTGCCCCTGCGCCGGGGCGCAGAAGAGGAAAAGGGCTACCAGCCAGGGGCTGACGACTTGCAGGGGCGCGGGCCGGAGGCACATGGATAGTCTATTTCTGCGAGAGCGCGAAAGAGAGATGCTCGATTTCGATCACCATGTTCTCATTGCGCACGATCACGTCCGGCGGCACATGCAGCGTCGTCGGCGCGAAATTCAGGATCGCCTTGAGGCCCGCGGCCACCAGCGTTTCGGCCACTTTCTGAGCGGCTTCCGCCGGCACGGACAGGACGGCGATGTCCACGTGCGCCTTCTTTACTTCCTCTTCCAGATGATCGAGGTTTTTCACTTCCAGGGCGTTGAAACGGGAACCGATCTTGCGCGGATCGCTGTCCAGCAGCAGGGTGAAAAAGAAGTTCTGCTCCTGGAACTGCCGGAAATTCAAGAGCGCACGGCCGATGTTCCCCACTCCGACCAGCACCAGATGCCACTCGGTACTCAAGCCCAGGATCTGCGAGATGTTCTGCTTCAAATCCCGCACATTGTAGCCCAGGCCGCGCTTGCCGAAAGCGCCGAAGAACGAGAAGTCCTTGCGCACCTGCGCCGAGGTTACATTGTTGCGGCGGGCCAGCTCATCCGACGAAACCGTCACCACGCCGAGGCTCTCCAATTGCTTCAGGGTGCGATAGTAGCGCGACAAACGCCCCACGGTGGCGTCGGCGATTTTTTGACCGTATTTACCTTTGCCCAATCTGGTCTTAGTCATTATGAAACTCCTGTCTGTGAACTTAATCTCTTATATATACGAAACTTTTCCCTTTAATTTCAACCGATTTGAACTTTTTATGTCAGATTGGGCATAACGGGATGGACATCAGGATCCATCGCGAAGGTGAAATAAAGGGGGGGTCCCGCCGCTCTTATTTTTTCAGCGGAATTCCAAGGGTAATCGTGGTGCCCAGACCGGGCTCGCTCTTCACCTGAAATTTCACGCCATAAGGCCTTAGCGCCCGGCGCGCCAGGGTCAGCCCCAACCCAAAGGGTTCAGGCTTATATTGATCCGAAGATCGCCGCTTTCCTCTTGCCGTGGTGAAGAAGGGCTCGAAGATGCGCCGCGCCGTGCGCGGGTCCATGCCGCAGCCTCGATCCTCAACCGCCAGCAAAATTGTAGATCCGCCTTCCCGTCTGGTCGAAATGGACAGCATCGGGCTAGTTGCCGCTTGCATAGCCTCCAGCGCATTTTGCACGAGGCAGAACAGGGCAAAGGAGAAATCCAGGTAGCGCGCGCGAATGGAAGGAAGATTCGCCTGCAGGTCCGTTTTGACCCTGACCTGGTGCTTCAGGAAGAGATCCGCCTGCAAGAAGGCGAGCTCGCGGCGCACCAGATCATTCAGATTGATATCCATCGCCTCAGGCGTCTGCTCGTCCGCGCATTTGGCGCCCAAGTTTTCCACGATCTCCTGGATCCGCTCGGCCGCTCTTAGAATATCGGCAAATTCAGGCAGATCGGGATGCTTGGTATGAGCCACTTCGGCGGTCAAGATGATGGCCGCCAGAGGCGAATTAATGTTGTGAACAATCCCGGAGCAGAGCAATCCGATGGGCCTCTGCTGGCAAGCATCCAGCAGCGCCTGCTCCATCAATTGCCGGCGCGGAGGTGATGCCGGCGCTGTCTTTTTCTTCCCGCCGTTCAGAACAGCTCCTCCTGATCTTCCTCTTCGGCCGCGCCGTTTTCCCCGCCCCCTTCTTCATCCTCTACGGATTTTACCAGCTTGGCGATATCGGCGATCTTGTCGCTCTCGTCAATGCGGATCAGCCGGACTCCCTGCGTGGCGCGCCCGATGGCGCGGATCTGTTCGACCGGCTGGCGGATGACCATGCCGCTGGCCGTAACGATCATCAGGTCGTCCTGATCCACCACTTCCATAATGGCAATCATGCTGCCGATTTTGTCGTTCACTTTCAGCGTGATGATGCCGACACCGCCGCGGTTGGTGATGCGATAGTCCTGGATGGGGCTGCGCTTACCATAGCCCTTTTCGGACGCCACCAGCAGCGTGCCTTCGCGTTTGACGACCACCATGCCGACGACGAAATCTTTCGGGCGCAGCTTGACGCCGATGACGCCGGTGGCCGACCGTCCCATGGGGCGCACCTTGTTTTCCGGGAAACGGATGGCCTGACCTCCGCTGGTGCCCAGGATAATATCATCCTGGCCTTCGGTGATCTTGGCCTCAATCAATTCGTCGTCTGCGCGGATGTTGATGGCGATGATGCCGACCTTGCGCGGGTTGCCGTATTCCGAGAGCGGCGTCTTCTTGACGACGCCCTGCCGCGTGGCCATGATGATGTAGCGGTTCTCGGGGAAATCCGCCGCGGTGACGAAGGCGCGGATCTTCTCATCCCGCTCGATATTGATCAGGTTGACGATGGGGCGGCCTTTGGAGCCGCGCCCCATCTGCGGCACTTCGTGCACCTTCAGCCAGTAGCAGCGCCCGCGGTCGGTGAAAAACAGCAGATAATTGTGCGTGGACGCCACCAGCAGATGCTGAATCCAGTCCTCCTCCTTGGTCTTAGCGCCGGTGTAGCCCTTGCCGCCGCGCTTTTGCCGCCGCAAGCCCGAAACCGGGAAGCGCTTGATGTAGCCCTGGTGGGACACGGTGATCGCCATCTCTTCTTGGGCGATCATGTCTTCGATGGAGAACTCCTGGAAATCGGCGACCACTTCGGTGCGGCGCTCGTCGCCGTATTTGTCGGCAATTTCGGTCAGCTCTTCTTTGATCAGCGCCACGCGCTTGGCCTTGGATTCGAGCAGCTCTTTCAATTCGACGACGAGCTCTTTAAGCGCTTTGATTTCATCAAGAAGCTTCTGGCGCTCCAGGTTAGTCAACCGCGCCAGGCGCATGTCGAGAATCGCTCGGGCCTGCTCTTCGGAAAGCTTGAACTCCTTCATCAGACCCGTGCGGGCGTCGTCCACCGTTTTGCTCTGGCGGATGATCTCGACCACGCGGTCAATGTTGTCCACCGCGATCTTCAGCCCCTGCAAGATGTGCAGGCGCTCCTGGGCTTTGCGGAGATCAAAATTCGCGCGGCGAATGATGACCTCGTGGCGGTGCTTCAGGTATTCGACCAGAATCTGCGGCAGGTTCAGGATGCGCGGCACGCCGTCCACCAGCGCCAGGTTGATCACGCCGAAGGTGGTCTGGAGCTGGGTGTGCGCGTAGAGGTTGTTCATCACCACGCCGGCGACGGCGTCTTTCTTCAGCTCGATGACCAGCCGCATGCCGTCGCGGTCGGATTCGTCGCGGATGTCGGCGATGCCCTCCAGCTTTTTCTCATTGACGAGCTCGGCGATCTTCTCGATCAGCTTGGTTTTATTGACCTGGTAGGGGATTTCGGAGACGATGATGCGGTCTCGGATTTTGCCGGTTTCGATGGTGGCGCGAGCGCGCAGAACGATGCGTCCCTTGCCGGTGCGGTAGGCGTCGCGCACGCCCTCCGATCCGTAAATGATGCCGCCGGTGGGGAAATCCGGTGCGGTGATTTTGCCCCGCAGATTCTTAAAGACGTCTTCCAGGGTTTCGGGCTTGCGCGCCCAGCCCGGATCATCGAACTTCTCGCCGAAACGATCCAGAACATAGACCAGCCCGTCCACAACTTCGCGCAGGTTGTGCGGCGGCATGTTGGTGGCCATACCGACGGCGATGCCGCCCGAACCGTTGACCAAGAGATTGGGGATTTTCGCCGGCAGCACCGACGGCATGGTCATGGAGTCGTCGTAGTTGGAGACGAAATCCACCGTCTCCTTGTCAATGTCTTCCAGCATGTCGGCGGCCATCGGCAGCAGGCGGGCCTCCGTATATCGCATGGCCGCGGCGCCGTCGCCGTCCACCGATCCGAAGTTGCCCTGGCCGTCCACCAAGGGATAGCGCAGCGAGAAATCCTGCGCCATGCGCACTAGGGTATCGTAGATGGCGGCGTCGCCGTGGGGGTGATACTTACCCATGACGTCGCCGACGATGCGGGCGGACTTCTTGTAGGGCTTGCCGGGCTGCAGGCCCAGTTCGTGCATGCCGAAGAGTACGCGGCGATGCACCGGCTTCAAGCCGTCGCGCACGTCCGGCAGGGCGCGCGACACAATCACCGACATCGAATAGTCGAGGTAGCTGTCGCGCAGCTCCTCTTCGATGTTGACCGGAGTGATGCGTTCACCGGGGATGAAGGACATATTAGTTACGAGTTACGAGTTTCGAGTTGCGAGAAAGTAATTATTTGTCATTCCCGCGAAAGCGGGAATCCAGGAATCTTTCGTGCCTCTCACAGGGGAATTGCTTGCTTTAGAATGCGCTCGCGGATGCGCTGTTTCAGCCCACGCTCAGTTACCACGTCCACGTCCCGCCCCATCAGCTCGCGCAGATCCATTAACAGCCCGCCCATGTCTAGCAGGCTGCGTCCTGCTTCCATATCCACCAGGAAATCCACGTCGCTCTTCTCATCCGCTTCACCGCGGGCGATGGATCCAAAGATCCGGATATTGCGTGCACCGTGTTTTACGGCAATCTGCTGAATGGCCTGGCGCTTTTTCTTTATCTGTTTTGCGATTTCCATAATCCTCCTCCAGATCCCCCGGAGTGATGCGTTCACCGGGGATGAAGGAAATAGGTCAGGGGTTAGGGATTAGGGATTAGGGTCCCGTCTACTCTGTTCTGTCGGGTCCTGGTCTGTCAGGACCTGTTGCTTATTGCATTGGTTGCCCGGCCAGTCCTCAAAGATCCCTTTTGGACTTGATGGCCGGGTTTATTGCAAAATCTCACCAGGTGTCTACCCCCCGGCTAATCCCGTCCGACCCCGTTGCGGTCATGGCGGCAACCCGAAAGCGGACTCAAATTTCTATGCATTAATAGGCAATATCCTCACGCGTGCCTTTCTCTCATCCACCGTCAGCAAGGCACCTTTTTCAAGTTTGGCTTTATATTTGCGCAAAATGCCTATGACTCGCTCGCCCAGGACTGAAGGCATTACGTCTTGCGTTCGAACCTGAATCACGCTGGGACCCAGCGCCCGGGTCAGCGCCAATATGATTCCAAAATCCAAATCGTGTGTAAAGACAATAAATCCATGTTCTCTGGCCCAGTACATGATGGTCGCGTCCGTCGCGCGGGCATCGCCCACTTCCGTCCAGTGAACCGCATCCCAGCCCTGCTCCTGAAAAATTTGAACCCAGCGGGGTGATAGGTTCATGTCAATTAACAACTTCATGCATCCGTCAGCGGCAATTCAATCTCTTCAACGCGCCAGGCGGCATACGCCAGCGCCTCGCGGATATCCTCCTCCTCCAGGTAGGGATAGGCTTCTAAGATTTCCTGCGTGGTATGGCCTGCCGCTATCAGCCCTACGATGGTTCCTACGGTAACGCGTTGCCCGCGAATGCAGGGCTTACCGCCCATGACATTGGGGTCAAAGGTAATTCTCTTCAACTGGGTCATATTGAGCACTCCTTCATCAATTTCAAGATAGGCGGCCATCTTTTCCACAACACCCCCACCGCCCGGTGGGGGGCCGCCCCGTCCAGCTTGCCCCGAAGGGGTCCGCCGCAGGCGGAATGGCCGGGTTTATTCCGATGCCATAATGTAACGAAATATTCGGGGCAAATCAACATGGATCTCTAATAATTTGAAAACGATAAACGAGCCGCAAAGATCCTGCTTTCGCCCTCTCCCTCGGCGGCTCTCAGAGCGCTTCCGGCTGCGGGCGCTGCCGCGCCTTGCGCACGGCGTATCCCAACAGCAGAAACACCAGTACCACGACCGATATCCGCACCAAAAACGTTCCCAGCGCACCGGCGATGCAGAAAAAAGCCAACGCGCAGAAGGTTCCCCACGCCGCGGCTCGATCTGCTGGTGCTGTCGCTCGGCGGATGCCCCGCAGGGCGGCAAATAAGCCAGTTCCCAGCAGAGCCAGAAATGCCGCCAAGCCCAATAGCCCGCTTTCAATGGCCACCTGGAAATAGACATTGTGCCAGTCGCCGGCGCCGGAATCGGTCATCTGCGGCCGCAGAGCTTCCGGGAAGATGGCGTGGAAAGAATTCAGGCCGTGGCCCAGAATTGGCCGCTGGGCCAGCAGATCCGGCACTGGCTGCCAGAGCACTTCACGGCCGCTCAAGTTGGCCGCCGGATTCGCCAAAGTGGCCAGCCGTGACCGCAGCGGGGCTATAACCAGGAACAATATCAGGATGCCCACGCCCAAAACCGCCGAGGATCGGGGATAATAGAGTACGGCGGCAGGCAGCAGAACCAAAACCGCCGCCACCCATTCCGCTCGGCAGATGCTGGCCGCCAAGCCGGCAGCGATAAGACCCAACATCAGACAATCCCAGAGACGTCGGCGGAAGAGAGACCCGCCGGCCGCTTGATAGACGCCCAGAATTAGCGCAGCCCCCATCAGGCTGCCAAAAACCGTCCAGCCGCCGTAGATGCCCGTAGCGCGCTCAGCTCCGCTTGCTACTTGAATCAGCCCCACGACAGACGCTATGGCGCCCCCGATGACCAGGCCGCGGATAAGGCGCGGCCAGACTTGCTTCAGATCTCCCTGAGTATTCCATGCGGCCAAGATGTACGCCGGACAAAACGCCAAATAGGTCAGCCCTTTGCCAATCATATCAGGATGAGGACTAAAGATCAATGATGCAAGCCGAATGAGAATGAACAACAGGAAAGGCAGATCCCAATAGGAGATGGGGATTCTCTGCCTGCGAAAGAGCCTCAGGAGAATTATCACAAGCAGCAGGCCGCAGATCGCCTCGACAGCGACCAGAGATAGCGGCAACGCCAAACCCAAGAGTACCAGCCCGGCCGAGAAGGCTCCTGTGGCGAAGGGCTTTTCAGGGTTAGAGCTGGATTTCATAAAATTGCGGCTGGCTGCATCGGCTGGACAAAATGGATACCAAATGAATCAAAGGACGTGAGGCGCCTTTGACCGCAGGCTCGCTAAAAAAGGCTTGACTAATTCAGTCAGAGGAGCTAAATTATATATTGGTAATTCGATTTTCGGGGAGGCAGGCTCAGCCTGATCGGCTGAGCGGTTTTCGCCGGTAGAGGCGATCTGCTTCCCCGGTTTATTATATCAAAAAGGGGCTGGGGACTGGACACTTGGACTGGAAAACCACCAGTCTCAAGTCCCCAGCCCCCAGCCCCCCAGGGTAAAGCCTCATACACGATTTTGCTGCTCCCGACCCTCCCGAAAACTACAAAGCGATAGCTATTCGATCAAGTTCATCCCTTTCAATTCGTATTCATCTTTGGAAATCGCCGAGATGAACTGCATGTCGGCGATCTCCTGATAAAATTCGACGATGTCCCGGAAGCCGGCATGGTAGCGGTTGGCGGCATAGGCGAAGATATCCGCAACTTGTAATCCCGCCGACAGCGCCGAGGACATCAGCAGGGGCGCGCCCAGGATCCCATGGAAACCTCCGCCGAAGCGCGTCCCGTAGATGAAATTCAGCAACGCATGGCCTCGCAGGTAGTCCTGGCTGGTCTCTTCCGTTCTGAAAATCAGCTTAGCCACCTGTCCCGGGTGATTTTCCAGCATGAAGGAATTCACCCGTTCGATCAGATACGCCAGCAGGACGGAAATCGCCTCCTCGGTGTAGCCGTTGGAATTCAGCACGGCGCTTTTGGGCAATCCGGCTTCGGCGGCGCCGAGCTGAGCGACGGTTTCCACGCTGAACTTCTTGGTGGTCGAGAAGGAAGTAACCTTTAGCAAGCGGCAGAGGCTGAAGAGCTCCTTGACGAATTCGACCTTGCGAAAATTGGCGGACAGAGCGCGGCCGCCGAGCAACAGGCGGCCTTTGATCGGATAATCCGCCACCCCCTTGCTCTTGAAAAACCTCCCCTTAAGGCGCAGCAGCTTCCGGGAAAAATCGTCATACGCAACCTCTTCGATGGCGGCTCCCGCCACCGTGGCGTAATACTCCGTGGCTCCTGAGCTCCTCAAGCGACTTTCTTCTACAAACACGAGCACGGACATGCAGGCCCCTCCTCAGGTCCGATTCAAATACGATGCAATCCACCGAGGCTGAACGCGCTGGAACGACCAAGCGCAATGCGCCTCCCTCAATCATAAGACCCGACCCTCTATCCGCCTACAAACAAAGAAAAAAGGCGCTTAAATGATGTGCCGATAATCACATTCGGACGATTTTCGACAACGCCTTGATTCTATTATAATTATATGTCGAGATTTCTGACGTAACGGGCGTTTTCCTCAATGAAGGCGCGCCGCGGCTCGACTTCATCGCCCATGAGGATGGTGAACATATGATCAGCAGCGGCGGCATCTTCGAGCTCCACCCGCAGGACGGTGCGGCGCTCGGGGTCCATGGTGGTCGCCCAGAGTTGATCGGGATTCATCTCGCCCAATCCTTTATAGCGCTGAAGCTGGACGCCCGAGGATCCGCCGAATCTCTTCATGCCTTCATCCCGCTCCCGATCATCATAGGCGTAAAGCTCTTCTTTGCCCTTTTTCAGACGATAGAGCGGCGGCTGGGCGATGAACATGTGGCCGGTTTCGATCAGCTTGCGCATGTAGCGAAAGAAGAAAGTCAAGAGCAACGTGCGGATGTGCGCGCCGTCCACGTCCGCATCGGTCATGATAATAATCTTGCCGTAGCGCAGGCGGGTGATGTCAAAGTTGCCGCTATCGCCGTTGCCGCCGGGTTCGCCCTCAGCCAATTGCCCGCCATTCTCGCCCGCTTCTTCGCCCCCGATGCCGGTGCCGATGGCCTGAATGATAGTGCGGATTTCTTCGTTAGATAAGATCCTATCGAGGCGCGCCTTTTCGACGTTGAGAATCTTGCCTCGCAAGGGCAGAATCGCCTGATAACGGCGATCGCGGCCCTGCTTGGCCGATCCGCCGGCCGAATCGCCCTCGACCAGGAACAGTTCGCAATGTTCCGGTTCGTTGATGGAACAGTCCGCCAGCTTGCCGGGCAGCGACCCCGATTCGAGCGCGCCCTTGCGGCGCACCATGTCTTTGGCTTTGCGCGCGGCTTCGCGCGCCTTGGCGGCGTTGGTGCACTTTTCGATGATGCGGCGGGCGATGCCGGGGCGCTCATCCATGTATTCATTCAGCGCTTCGCCGACGATGGATTCGACGATGCCCTTAACTTCGGAGTTGCCCAGGCGCGTCTTCGTCTGGCCTTCAAACTGCGGCTCGGGAACTTTGATGGAGACGACGGCCGTCAGACCCTCGCGGGCATCCTCACCGGACAGGGTAAACTTGTCGCTCTTGTAGAGATTATTTTTTATGGCGTAGTTGTTGAGCGTGCGCGTCAGGGCTGTCTTGAACCCGGAGAGATGGCTGCCGCCTTCGAGAGTGTAAATGTTGTTGACGTAGGTGAAGATGTTTTCCAAATAGGAGTCGTTGTACTGCAAGGCGACATCCACCATGACGCCTTCTTTTTCGCCGGAGATCAGGATGGGCTGCGGGTGAATCGCCTGGCGGGTCTCGTCCAAATAGCGGACGAATTCGGCCAGTCCGCCCTTGAATTGGAAGACCTTCTCTATGACCTCTTCCTGGCGCTTGTCGAAGGCTGTGATCTTCAGGCCGCTGTTCAGGAAGGCCAGCTCGCGCAGGCGACTGCAAACGGTCTCGAAGCTGAGCTGGGTGCTTTTGAAAACCTCCCTATCCGGCATAAAGCGCACGCGCGTGCCGCGCCTTTTGCATTTGCCGGATTCTTTGACGGGCGCCTGCGCCTTGCCACGCTGGTAGCTCTGCTGGTAGAGCTTGCCGTCGCGGCAAACCTCGGCGGTGCACCATTCGGAGAGCGCATTGACAACCGAGACGCCGACGCCGTGCAGACCGCCGGAGACCTTGTAGCTGGCCTTGTCGAATTTTCCGCCGGCGTGGAGCATGGTCATGACGACCTGCAAGGCGGAGACTTTCTCGGTCTTGTGTTTGTCCACCGGGATTCCGCGGCCGTTGTCGAAGACTTCGGCGGAACCGTCGTCCAACAGCGTGACTTCGATTTCGGTGCAGTAGCCGGCCATGGCTTCGTCCACGGCGTTGTCCACCACCTCGTAGACGAGGTGGTGCAGGCCGCGCGACGAGGTGTCGCCGATGTACATGGCCGGACGCTTGCGAACCGCCTCCAGCCCTTTCAGGACCGTGATCTGTTCGGCGTCGTACTTATCGGTGGTGGGTGTTTCGATGTTAGGCATGATGGCTTAAGCCAATTTACATTTAAATCTTACGAAATTACTGATTGAACCGTCTAGGCTAACTCCGTTCTCGAATTAGCAGCTTCGAAGCGGGGATGCCCTTGCCTTTGAGAGGTTTGATTTTCTTGAATTCCCGCGTCAGATTTTTCGGCATCCTGATCGCCGGATCTTTCATCAGTTCTCGATAAGTTTTATCCCCGTTTTTCTCGCGATTCCATTTTCTGGTCAACCTGAGAATCTGCCTGGCATCGGAATCGCTCATGCCCTGGATCTGCTTAATCAGCGTCTGCTTGATGGCACTCATGGTTTTATCCTTTCGGGACCGCGATCTGTTCGGCGTCGTATTTCTCGGTGCTGGGTGTTTCGATGTGAGGCATGGTGATTATTCGACCAATTCTAGAGATAGTCAGAGAGGAATAGAATCTTGATTTCGCTAACCTGCTTAAGTTGCTTATCATTTGTGATGAAGGCATCGGCGCCGATTTCCAAGGCAGCTGAAATCTGAAGCGCATCCAGGGCTTTGAGATGAGCATAACGGCCTCGGAGGCGGCCGGCACGCTCGGCTATGGGAGCGGTGATCTCTATCAGATTAAGACATCGGGAGCGCAATAAGAATTCCATAAACTCATTTACCACAACCGTGTCCCCCTTTTGCAAGGGCTTGGGCAGGACTTCTGTAAGGATTAGCACCGATGAATAGCCAACGAGTGCCCCGCGAAGAATTGGTTCAAAAATATTTCGGGCTATCTGGCCGTACTCTGGATGAGCTTCAATTAAGTAAATTACCGGAGCCGTATCCACAAAGACAGACTTCAAACCTGCCAGATCCGCCAATAAGCTCATAGCCTATCCTCTCGTGACCGATTGACATATTCCTGCGCGTCCTCGTCCCAGATACCCTTGCCCAGGCCATAAAGCCGGTTGATATCGTAGGTCTGTTTGCTGCCGCTACTCGTTTTTCGCAATTGATGAATCAGTTTTTCGACTAATCGCAGCAATTCCTCGGGATTCAGCCGGACGATTTCTTTTTCGATTTTCTCTAAGGTACTCGCTTTCCCCATCTTCTCTCCTGTCTATTTGTTCGCTGGCCCCCGCCGGACGGTGATCTGTTCGGCGTCGGACGGCGCGAGCATTTCTGGTTCGGCGCAACTTACAATCAATATCATGCCCTTTTTGTGCGAAATAAAAAGAACGCAATACCGCAGACAAATAATATTGCAAAATCAAGTACCACATTCTTCTCAGCTTCATCGGATAATCCCGAAGTATAAGGTATCTCGTACCCTGTTGCCAGCAGATCCTGTTCCTTCTTAGTTAGTCGCTGAATCTCACTTTTTTCCTTCTCACTTAATTCACTCCATTGCTTGCGAATATAATCCTTGTATAGCCCGAGGGGGTCGGGCCCGGGGTGACGAACTTCTTTTATCGGCCATTTATGATAAGATGTTTCTAATACGCTTCCGTCCTTTTGCATGAGAAGCAAAAATGGCGTTAACACGCCAATTATGGCCGCCAGCAAGATGATTTTTTGAACTGTATTCATGTTTTCCGGCTTCACTAAGAAATTTAGCCTTCCCATATTCGCTCCTGCTTAGACCCAATACACCCTGATCCTCGCTACGGCAGTGCCACATTTCCTTTTATCCGCTTTTCCTCTTTTCTGATTAGTCCAAAAATGCGCTGGATGTCGCCCGCATTTATTGCCCCAAATGACTGAGCACTTTTATCATAGGCAATGGAATATCTATTTAGGATCTCCCCGATAAGCTGCCATAACGATAAGAGTTCCTTCCACTTTACAGGGAATCGAGTATTGAGCTTATCCACGTCTTGTAGGAATTCCTCATTAAAATGCCCGTAGTATTTATGTCTGCGCCCTATGACGCCTTTTAGAATCGGAGCAAATTCTTGCAGCTTTTTCCTGTCTGCTTCTATTCTCCCACATAGGTCCTGCGCGGGCCTTTCTGCATCAGTGAGAAGCGAGGCATTCTTTTCAATAAATTGCAAATATCGCAATATGCCAAACGAACTCTTATCGTTTGCCAGCTTAAATGTCCAATGAATTATCGTAGCCCAGAGCGCTTTTTTTATTACCTGAAAAAAAGCAGGGGCGATATTAAGCAATTCTGGTTCGTTTTTCATTGTCATAATTATTTGGTCATAAATAGCATTTGCAGTATAGAGAAAATCCATTTCCATCCGAAGCGCACTTCGCATATTTTCATACTTTTGTCGTGCAATCTGCCTATCCATGATCAACGACCTCCTGCAATTATAGGCTCACATCTTCTTTAGCTTGCAGTAGCCAAAGGGCACTGAACCACGTCATCCGTTCTGCCGCATTACCCCCCAACCCCTAATCCCTAACCGCTAACCCCCTATTTTGCCCCCAAATCATCACCGAACACCCCGCCAGAATCAGCAGGCCGCCGATCCAGTCGCGGATGCCGGGGATGGTGCCCAGGAAGGTGAAGGCGACCAGGGCGACGAAGATCGGCTGAATTTGGTTGACCAAGGAGGCTTTGGAGACTGGCAGCCGTTTCAGCGCGAAAAGATAGAACCAGCGCGCCAGCGTCGGGCCCATCAGAGCGATGCCGATCACGCCCCACCATTTATTTCCCAACCCCAGCAACGGCTGACCCTGAATTGTCAATAACAGCAGATAGAACAGCGCGACGATGGCGGTGCGGATAAAACTCAGCGGCGTGGCATTGATATGGCGCAGCGCCACCTTGGCCACCACTTCGGTGACGCCCCAGAAGATTCCGCTGGCGACCATCACCCAGAACCAGAGGCTGACCTGCACGCCCTCGGTGGCATAAAGCAACCCCAGGCCCGCAATCACGACCACGCCGCCGACGGCTTCCAGAATCCGGAAGCGTTCACCCAGCAGCCAGATGCCCAAGAAGACCGTAACCAGCGTCTGCAAGCGGCTGATGAAGGCGGCCACCGAGGGATCAAGATATTTTACTCCGGCCCAGAGCGTCCACAACGCGGCAATGGAGAGAGCGCTGAAGAGCAGCACATACCGCCAGGCCTTAGCCGAGCAGTGAAGTACCTCGCGCCACTGACCGCTCTGGAGCATCCAGGCGCCCTGAATAAGCGTGGCGATGGAAAAGATCAGCGCGACCAGATGCGCCGGGGAGAGATCCGCCAAAACCACCTTGCCGAGCACGTAATTGGTGCCCGACAAGAGCGCGGAAAGCATGGCGAACGTGTAGCCTTTCCCCGGTTCAGACAAAGAGATTCCTGAGAGAATTACCTATAGGCATCTCGCCGATGACGGACGGTCACTATATCTACAATCTTTTGCTGATCCAGAACTCGATAAATGACCCGATAATCAGCATGGCGGATTCGCCATAAATCCTTTTCACCCCGAATTTTCTGGCTGCCACGCGGTCTGGGATTATGCGCCAGTCCCGCGATTTTTGGGACGATGCGCTGAACGATAGTCGCAGGTAAAGCTTCCAGCTCTTTGCGAGCTGACCGCGCGAAGACCATAACGTAATCAGCCACGCAGTTTCCCGGACCTGACCAGCCTGCGTTTTACCGAAGCAAAAGACTCTCGTGGCTCCTTTCGCCGTCGCTTGGCGAGCATGGAGTCATAGATGTCTTCCCAAATGTCGGCATGCTTCCTGAGGTCTATCAAGACAGCGCTTTTTTGTCCCTTCGCATCAAGCAGGAATTGGATTCCTTCCATCGCCTGGTCCTCCTCTATCACTCTCGTTTCTTATACCGCCGATCTTCCCCGAAATATCCGGCCTTTCGCCATCTTTACTTGAGCAGGTTTCGCGCCGCTTCCAGCACCGGAGCATAATCCGGCTCTTGGCCCTGGATCGGCACGATTTGGGTATAGCGCACGATCCCTTTTTGATCCACAACCGTGGCGGATCTCGCCAGCAAGTACGTCTCCTTGGCAAAGAGTCCCGTCGCGCGGCCAAAGGGCTGCCCGCGATAATCTGAAAGCACGATCACGCGATCTATCCCTTCGGCTCCGCAGAAGCGCTTCTGAGCGGTGGGGAGATCATTGGAGATCGTCAGGATCAGCACGCTCTCCCCCAGCGCCGCGGCTTCCTGGTTGAAGCGGCGGGTCTGAGCGCTGCAGACGCCCGTATCCAGCGAGGGGACGGTGCTGATGATCAGCACTTTGCCCAAGAAGGAGGAAATTTTGATTTCCTTCATGTCCTGGTTCACGACCGTGGCATCCGGAAGCAACTGACCCGGCTTGAGCTGCGGGCCAAGTAGCGTTAAGGGAAGATCGCCGGCCTTCGTCAGGCCTTTTGTTTCGATTTCTGCCATAGCTTCTCCTTGTGCGCTTGTCAATTGGGACTCGGGGGCGACGGTTAGCGCCGCCGCCCATGCCAAGCCCGAGAGCCAGATGCGGCGCTTCATTTTATTCGAATCTCCTTGATGATATCCACTCCGACGCGAGTCTGGATTTTCTTCAGGAGGTCCTTTTTTTCAAAATTGATTTGTTGCCGCCAGACCGAGGAGTCTGACTCCAGAGTTAAAATTCCCTTGTCCAGCGCTGAGGGCTGAACATGCTCAGCCACCTCCTCGCCGACAATGGCGCGCCACTCTTGGGCAATCGGAATCGCATTCAGCCGCCGTTTCAGCACCGGCGTATTGACGGCCCCTTGCAGCGCCGCCGACAGCGTGACGAAGGGAAAGGGGCGGTTCTTACGGCCCTTACTTCGCTGCCGCGCCAGAGCGGGGTCCGGCTCGTCAACGGTAGACGCGGGATCGAGGTCTTGAAGCCTCTGGGGGGGCGTGCGTTGGCGATTCATTTTTCCCGGCGCGGCGGCATTACAACAAAGCCACCCCTCCGGGCGACTTCGTTGCTTGCTGTCTATCATGTTTTTGCACGCTGGATGGCGGTGGCAAATTACTGCAGCCGGATCGGCATCAACAGCATCAGGAGGTCTTCGTTTTCGCGCTTCTCGTGCTGCCTCAGGATGCCCGCGGAGGTCGGCGTTCCCAACAGCAGCTCCGCCTCTTCAGAGCCCAGGTGGCGCAGCGCTTCGAGTAGATAATTTGCGTTGTAGCCAATTTCGTATTCGCTCTCGGACGATTCAAATTTCGCCTCAATCTCCTCCTGGGCGCGGCGGCCGCTTTCCGGATCTTCCGCGGATATTCTCACCTGGTCGGCCGAGATGCGCAGCACGACCAGACGGTTGATCTGATTGGCGAAGATGGAAACGCGTTTGGCCACGGCGGAAAACGTCTCGACGCTGAAATGCAGCTTGTGAGGATTATCCTTGGGAATGACCGCCTCATAGGCCGGGAACTTGCCCTCAACAACCTTGCTGGTGATGACCAACTGCCCGGTGTCAAAGACCACCCGGTTGGTGGCCAGAAAAACGTCCACTTTCTGCACGCTATCGGCCGAAAGGTGCCGCGCCAGCAGGTTCAAAGATCGCAGTGAGACAATGACCTCGATGTCTCCGCCAAGTCCTTTCAACCCGCCTTTGATCAAGCGGACCAGCCGATGTCCATCCGTCGAGACAGCCCTTAACTCGTTTCCCTTGAACTGCAACAGCAGGCCGGTCAGCGCGGGTCTAAGCTCATCGTGCGAAATGCCGAAGGTGGTCTGCTCCAGAATATCCTTCATCTCTTGGGCCGTGAAAGTCACCTTATTCGGAGGGCGGTCCGCCGGCGCCGCCGGGTATTTTGACGGATCTTCGCCTGGAATGGTGAACTGGCCGCGAGCTGTGTTTAGCAGAAGATGTTGCTCGGGCGTCGTTTCCAGCACCAGCTCGGCGCCGGGCAGCTCACGCAGGAGATCCTGTAGCGGCTTTGCAGGAATCAACACGGAGCCATCCTCCATCCCCTCAACCGGGACGCTGGTCAGCAGGAAGGCGTCACCGTCTGAGGCAGTCAAGCGCAATTCCTTCTTTTGCAGGGTTGCGTGGATGTTGTAAAGAAACGCCAGGGGAGTACGTGCTGGCACGACGCCTGAAACCTTGGCCACTCCCTGCAACAGCTGTTCTTGAGAAACTTTGAATTTCATTTTTTGGCTCCGTCATCGCAAAGCTTTAGAAGACAGGTCTTTTTTACTTCTATGATGAGAGTATTTATCTTATATCGTCGTTTATAGTAGTACCTGTGGAAATGTGGATATCTGTCATTTAGATCGTGGCTTACACTTGAGATACTGTGAATAGTTCGTCCACAGGTACACGCGCAATTGTGTATATCCGGTAACAAATCAGCACTTGATCCTTAGAAATGCCATGGGCAAGCAAACTTATCAACATTTTCCGGCAGATATTCACCTATTTACACAGCTATCAACCGATGGATAGGCTGGTCTTCAACATGCTAATTTCAGAAGTGACCTCCTGTTTACTGGAAATCAACCGTGCGACCGTATCCCGGGCGTGAATCACCGTCGAATGGTCCCGGTTGCCAAAGTGTGTTCCGATACTCTGCAAAGAATAATGCGTCAGTTCGATGGAAAGGTACATGGCGACCTGCCGCGCCCAAGCGACATCGCGCTTGCGCGTGCGGGCAATTAAAAGATCCGGGGCAATCTTGTAATGACTGGCTACGACCTGCTGAATCTTCTCAATACTCAGTTCCTTCGCTGTGTGCGGGAGATGCTCCTGCAGAATTTCTTTCGCCAGAGTTAGCGAGATGTCCACACCGGTGATGGAACAATGCGCCATCAGGCGTATCAAGGCGCCCTCCAGCAGCCGAATATTATTTGTGATGACATTAGCCAGGAATTGGGCCACATCATCGGGGAGGAGAATTCCCTCTCGCTCAGCTCGCTTTTGGATGATGGCCAAGCGCGTCTCGTAGTCCGGGGGGTGAATGTCCGCTACGAGGCCGCAGCCCAAGCGGCCAATGAGCCGAGTGTCAAAGTCATCCAGCTCTTTCAGCGGCCGATCGGACGTCAGCACGATCTGCTTGCCAGCCTGATAGAGAGTGTTGAAGGTATGAAAGAATTCGAGCTGCGTGCGTTCCTTGCCCGCGAAGAAGTGAATATCGTCAAGAAGAAGCAGGTCCACCGAGCGATAAGAGCGCGAGAAATTGGTGGTCTTGTAGTTTTTGATGGAGGAGATAAAGTCGTTGACAAATTCTTCACTGGTGACATAAAGCGTCTTGAGATGGCGTGCGTTGGAGACGGAAAAATTGCCTACGGCCTGGATCAGATGGGTCTTTCCCAGACCGCTGGGGCTGTATAAAAACAGCGGATTGAAGGGCGTTTTTCCCGGGGCTTCAGCCACGGCCAGGGCCGCGGCCTTGGCGAAGGAGTTGCTGTCGCCTTCGATGAAATTTTCGAAAGTGTAGCGAGGATTCAATTGGGCGCGCCGGAAGGGCGCGCCATCGCGTCCGGCGGAATCAGTCCGAAGGGCAGGCTCATCCCGCGGCGGGGTGATTTCTTCGCCCGCGGCGATCTGGTATTGAATTCGGAGGCCGCCGTCGGAGATTTCGTCCAAGGCGGCGAGAATCTGCTCGCGATAGTGGGTTTCCAGGAACTCGTAGAAGAACTGATTCGGCACACCGACGCGCATCACACCGTCGCTCAGGGCCAGCAGGCGAAGCGGGCTGAACCAGGTCAGAAAACTGTCGCGCGGAATTTTCCCTTGCACGGCCTGGAGAAATTCATCCCAGGCTTTCGGAGGCGAGCCCATCATAAGCCAAGATATTACAGAATTTTAATGAAGCGCAGATCCTTGGGCAGCAACGGGTCAATATAGAGAAAGGGGAGCACAAAGTCAAGCAAAATTGTAGAGGTTGCTCAAAAAAAATGAACTGGGAGCTTTTTCAAATATTTGCGGAAATTCTTGCATTCAAAAGCAAATTGTCCTATATTGACGTTCTTAGCAAAGGAAACTCCCCATGAAAAGAACCTATCAACCCAGTCGCCGCAAACGAGCCACCACACACGGATTTCGCAAGCGCATGGCCACGGCCGACGGCCAGAAGGTGCTGAGCCGCCGCCGGCGTAAAGGACGAAAGAAACTCACGGTCTCGGATGAGCGGTGAGGCCTTGGGCCGCGATCTGCGCCTTCGAGGGCGCAAGGAGATAACTCGGGTGCTGCAGCAGGGGATCCGCGTGCAGCGCCAGGGTATTACGCTTTTTTTTTGCCCGGCGAGCAGTGGCGGTTTGCCGTGCTCACCGGAAAAAGGATCGGCGGAGCCGTAACCCGCAACCGGCATCGGCGCTGGGCCCGGGAAGCCTTTCGCAAAGCTTGCCCCCAATGGCCCCGCCCCGGCCAAGTGATTGTCCGGTTTAATCAGCAGGCGCAAAGTTATCAGCAGGTTCAGAGTGGAATTGCGGAAGCCTACAATTTGGCTGGCTCGAGCCAGTATCGTCCTGATTGATTTATATCGCCATACCCTGAGCGGGGCCTTGGGCGGGCAGTGCCGCTTCTACCCGTCTTGCTCGCAATACGGCCGCCTCGCGTTTCTTAAGTATGGATTTATCAATGGTTTAATCAAGAGCACTAGCCGTATCCTGCGTTGCCATCCCCTCCACCCCGGCGGCGTAGACGAACCCTAATACCCGCCCATGGATCGCAAAACCATCATCGCCTTCGGGCTTATCATCCTGGTCTTTCTGCTGCTCCCTTATTACTATAAGCTGTTTGTGCCTGAATCAAGCGCTCCGGACAGCAGCCGTGTCCAAGCTACGACCCAGACCGGGGACAGTTTGGGCTTAGGACAGCAGACGCCAGCGGCCGCGGTCCAGCCGGCCGAGGCGCCGCCCCTCGCCGCGGCGCTCGATTCAGGCATGTTTTCCCTGGATTCAGATCCACAGTCCATTGTCGTGGAAACGCCCCTATATCGCATGGTATTATCCACGCGCGGCGCGGTGCTGACGGGGTGCCGGATGAAGAAGTACGCGGGGCAGGCTGATGGGAATGTAGAAATAATCCGCTCCGGATCCCAAGAGAACTTGAATCTTGTGCTCTACCAAAACGGCCAGCCGCTGGATCTGCGCAGCACCCGCTTTGCCGCCGATGTCAAGGAATTGAGGCTGGGTCCCGGCGGGATCGGTGCGGTGACCTTTGCGGCCCGATCGCCCAGTGGCGCCGTCGTAGAGAAAAAGTTCCAATTCAGCGGCGATTCCTATCTTATCGGGCTTCAAGCCAGCGCATCAGGTATTACCGACCTGGACAGCCGGTATGAGCTGTATTGGGGTTCGGGATTGGCCATCACGGAAGCCGACACGGCGCAGGATATTTATTATTCTCAGGCTTATGCCCTGATGGGGACCGAGCTGGAGAAATTCAACGGCAAGGGCGACCGCGAAATGCGCGGGGGCGCCGAGGGGGAAACGCATTGGGTGGCTCAGCGCAGCAAGTACTTTGAGGTGGCGATGCGGCCGACCGCGGGTCCGGCCGGCGGAGTGAAATTCGGCCTTGAGGCCCAACCGCTGCTGGGAAAACATCGGCCCAAGGTCTTCAGCATGGCGCTGAGCATGAAGGACGATCTTTCCGGCCCGGGCGGTGAATTCACCATTTATTGCGGACCCCTGGACCGCAAGCTGCTGACCCAATTTCATCCCCAGCTCGAAGCTACGATGAATTGGGGATGGAAGATCATCGAACCCTTCAGCAAGACGATTTTGTGGGCGCTCCAGACCCTGCACCGAGTGATCCCCAATTATGGCGTAGTGCTGGTCGTCTTTTCGGTCCTGATTAAGGTTCTCCTCTGGCCGCTGACGGCGAAATCCACCCGATCCATGAGCCGGATGGCGGCGCTGCAACCGAAGATGAAAGAGCTGCAAGAGAAATACAAGCCCAATCCCGAGCGCCTGAACAAAGCGATGATGCAACTCTACAAGGACGAAAAGGTGAATCCCTTCTCCGGCTGCTGGCCGATGCTCCTGCAGATGCCTCTTCTTTACGGTCTGTTCATCGTTTTCCGTTCCACCATCGAGCTGCGCCAGGCCCCCTTCATGCTCTGGATACAGGATCTGTCCATGCCGGATGTGGTGGCCCATCTGCCCTTCAATGTTCCCATGTACGGCAGCGCAGTGGCCATCCTGCCGGTGGCTATGGGCATAACGCAGTTCCTCATGAGCAAGGCCATGATCACAGATCCCAAACAGAAATTTAACGTCTATTTCATGCCCGTCTTTATGGTGCTCATTTTCAATACCCTGCCCTCGGGCCTAAACCTGTATTACGCGTTATTCAATCTCTGGAGCTATCTCCAGCAGGTGATGATGAAAAAACAGGGGCTGATCCCCTCTCTGTCCAGCGGCGGGAAGTAAGGAGATCCTATAGATCGGAGAACCCGCTGCCGGCGGGTTTTTTTATGGAAAGCAACGCGGCATCAAGGGACACCATCGTGGCTCTGGCCACTCCGCGAGGACGGGGGGCCCTGGCCATCGTGCGCCTTTCCGGCGGTCAGGCCGTCGAGATCGCGGCGAACCTGACGGGGCGGCCGGACGAAGCGCGACGCTTTGAATCTCAGCGGCTGCACCTGGTCGAGTTTCTAGCCACAGATGGCCGGCGGTTGGATCGCGCTCTCTGCGCGGTGTTTCGAGCTCCCCATAGTTATACCGGCGAAGACGCCGCCGAAATCTACCTGCATGGCAGTCCCTATGTCATCGCCCAAGTGATCGAGCGTTGCTGTGCTCTTGGCGCCAGGGTCGCTCAGCCCGGGGAGTTCACCCAGCGAGCCTTCTTGAATGGCCGCATGGATCTGGCGCAAGCTGAGGCCGTGGCGGATCTGATCGCGGCGTCCAGCCGCCGGGCTCACGACGCGGCCATCGCACAGCGGGAGGGAGCCTTGTCGCGGCGCATCCGCAGGATTCGCGAAGCGCTCTTGGAGGTATGCAGCCGGGCTGAATTGCAGATTGATTTCACCGACCAGGATCTACCCGTGGTCAAGATGGATCGGATTTTGGGCGTTCTGAACGAAGCCATCGGGGATTTGACACAACTCAGCGGCAGCTATGCGCGCGGGCGGCTGCTGCGGGAAGGTGCGGTGGTGGTGATCGCCGGCGCTCCCAATGTCGGCAAATCCACCCTCTTCAACGCCTTGATCGGGGAGGACAAGGCCATTGTGGACGCCGCTCCCGGCACGACCCGCGATGCGGTCGAGGCGCTGATCGAATGGGATGGTTTGATGATCCGGCTGGTGGATACGGCCGGTCAGGCGGGTGATTTGTCCGGAGCGGACGGCCGGGCCGTCGAGAAAGCCCGGATTACCGCCCGAGGCGCGGATTTGGTAATATGGGTCATAGACTTGAGTGCCGGCGGCGCGGCGGCGCCGGAAAACACAAATGAGCGAATGATCCTGGTCGGTAACAAGACGGATTTGACAGATGCAAAATTATTATCGGACGTGCAGCTCTTGCCAGTCTCGGCCCTAACGGGCCGAGGCATGGATAAAATAAAGACGGCGGTGGTGAATCGGCTTCTCCCCGAAATAAACGGTGAAATTCAAGAAGGGCCTTTGACGCGGGAAAGGCAATTTGAGGCGGTGCAACGGGGCCTGAATGCGCTTCAAGATGGTCTGGAAGTCATCCGCCAGGGGCGCGGGGAGGAGCTGCTGGCGGCCGACCTGCGCGAAGCCATCAACCATCTGGGCGAGATCATCGGCGAGATCGCTCCAGGCGACATTTTGGACCGGATTTTCACCGGCTTCTGTATAGGGAAATGATCGAAATAATCGAAGCTTTGAGCATAGATTCCAAAATGTTTCACGTGAAACATTAAGAATGGAATACGACCTCATCATCGTGGGCGGGGGACATGCGGGCTGCGAGGCAGCTTCGGCGGCGGCTCGACTGGGGTGCTCCGTTCTTTTAGTGACCCAGGACACAAAGGCGCTGGCACGTATGTCCTGCAATCCTGCCATCGGCGGCCTGGCCAAAGGGCACCTGGTGCGTGAAATAGACGCGCTGGGTGGGCTTATGGGCAGAATCACCGACCGCACGGCTATCCAGTCCCGCATGTTGAATCGCTCCAAAGGGCCGGCCGTCTGGTCACCGCGTGCGCAGTGCGACCGAAAGCTATATACGGAGATTATGACTGAGGTGATAACCTCAACGCCCGGTGTTCAATTAGTCCAGGGCGAGGCAGTGGCCTTGCTGACAGAAGCATCTACCGCTGTAGGAGTTCGACTTCGGAGCGGGGAGGAATGTCGGGGCAAAAGGGTGATCCTGGTAGGGGGGACATTCTGGAATGGACTTATTCATATCGGAGAGTGGTCTAAGCCGGCGGGTCGAATCAATGAAGCTCCGGCCGTGGGGCTTTCTGACCATTTGGCGGAGCTCGGCTTGCGGAGGCTGCGCTTCAAAACGGGCACTCCCCCGCGTTTGGATGGCAGGACCATTGATTTTGCCCAGATGGAATCCCAAGCTGGGGATGCCAATCCAGTCTGGTTTTCGGATCCGCCGCCCGAACGGCGCCTGCCGCAGCGCCCTTGCTTTCTGACTTACAGCAATCAGGAGACACACGCTATTCTGCGCAGCGGGCTTGATCGCTCGCCCCTTTATTCAGGGCGCATCAAGGGGATAGGTCCGCGCTATTGTCCCTCCATCGAAGATAAGATCGTCCGGTTCTCGGATCGAGACCGCCACCAGCTATTCCTCGAACCGGAGGGATTAGACACCGAGGAGTACTACCTCAACGGATTTTCGACATCGCTGCCCGAAGAGATTCAACTGGCGGCGCTACGCACGATCTCGGGCCTGGAGAGCGTGAAAATGAACCGGCCGGGCTATGCCGTGGAATACGACGTCTTTCCCGCGGACCAGATCGAACACTCTCTGGAATGCCGCACGATCAAGAATCTCTACTTGGCGGGGCAAATCAACGGCACGTCCGGATATGAAGAAGCGGCGGTGCAGGGCTTGATGGCGGGGATTAATGCCGCACGATCCGTGCAGGGGAAGCCGCTGATCATTTTGGGACGGGATCAGGCCTATATCGGCGTGTTGATTGATGATCTGATCACGAAGGTGCCCGATGAACCCTACCGGATGTTCACCTCCCGCGCCGAATTCAGGCTCCTGCTGCGGCAGGACAACGCCCGGCAACGCTTGTTGGCTGTCAGCCGGGAAATCGGCCTACAGGGTTCTGAATCCTTGGGTCGTATCGAAATTAGCCTAAACGTGCAGGCGCGAATCCGATCGGCTCTGGAAAGCGCAAGGATCCGGTTGGATGGGGAAACAATCCCAGCCGCCCAATATCTAAGACGCCCCGAAGTCAGCATGCGGGAGCTGAGTGCGGTGGAATCCCTATCGGATGACCTTCGGCAGCTCCTTCTGGGAAATCCGGAAGCCGCTTTCCAAGCTGAGCTTGCGATCAAATATGACGGCTACTTGACACGCCAACAGGCACATGTTGAGGCCTTTCGGAAGGTAGAAGCGGTCAGGTTACCCCAAACCATGGCATACAAGGATTTCTCCGCGCTTTCCGCCGAGGCTCGCTCTGTGCTGGATCAGAAGCGGCCGGCCACCCTGGGGCAGGCTTCGCGACTGCCCGGTGTGCGCGCATCGGACGTAGCCGTGATCATGGTAATGCTCAAAAGGTCCTGAATTGAAAGGCAAAATATGCCTAACGTGCTGGGTGCGGGCGCGAGGGGCCTAGAAATTCGAATAAGCGGTGATTGTGAATAATTTTTGGTGCTGGAGAAGACGCAGATATGCAGAAAATATTGAACATATCGAATGTGGATAGCGACAAGTTTCAAAGACTCTGCCAAGCTTATATTGATCATCTAAGTTATTGGAATTCAATAATTAACCTCGTATCAACAAAAGATGTTGATAAGTTGTTGACAAATCTTATCAGGCAATCTCTGGCGCCGCTGGCATTATTGGAGGTTCCCCGGGGGGCCAAAATACTGGATATCGGCAGCGGGGCGGGCATTCCGGCGCTTCCCATCAAGTTCGCTCGGCAAGATTTGCAGGTCACGCTGCTGGAACCGCGGCGCAAAAAGAGCCTTTTTCTCAAGCGTGTGGCCGAGGAGTTAAGCCTTTCGGGGGTGGAAGTCATCTGCGACCGTATCGAAGCCGTCTGCGATCGAGCTGACTGGCGCGGAGCCTTTGATTTGGTGACGACCCGCGGAACGGGGTCAGCAACCCCGCTTTTGCCGTTGATTGAGCCGCTCATGCGGGCCGGCGGCGCGTTTTGGGCCTTCAAAGGGATGGCGGGCCGGCGTGAGCTCCGCGAAATTCGGGCAATTTCCCTGCATCCGGCTCGGTTGATCGAATTGGAGAAGAACTTGGGCCTTCTGGTGGTGGACTTCTGAGTATGCGGCCCAATCGGCAGAATCTGCATCGCCGCTTACAATTGACACTGGCCCTCCTGGAGAAACATCAGGGCGTCAAAACCTGGCCCGGGCCCTCGGATCCTCTTGACAGCCTGCTGCTGACACTTTTATCTCAGAATACCAATGACAACCTGCGGGACAAGGCTTACGCCGGCCTGCGGCGGCGTTACCCGCGCTGGGAACAGGTTCTGCGCGCGCCCGTTGGCCGCATCGAAGAGGCCATTCGCATCGCCGGATTGTCAAAACAAAAAGCCGCGCGCATGAAGGCTATTCTGACTTGGGTGGAAAAAGAGTTCGGCGAGCTGTGTCTGACGGGTCTGGAGGCGATGGAAGATGATCACGCCCTTGAGCTATTGACGACTCAGAAGGGGATCGGCATCAAGACGGCGGCGGTGGTGCTGATGTTCGCGCTGGGAAGAGACCTGTGCCCGGTGGACACTCACGTGCACCGCATCGCCGGGCGATTGGGCTGGATTCCGGCGGATATTTCAGCGGAAATAACCTTTGAGGCGCTACGGCCTCACGTGCCCAAGGGCAGAGGCTATTCGCTGCACATGAACCTCTTGCAGTTTGGCCGGACCATCTGCCAGGCCCGCAAGCCGCAGTGCGGGATCTGTTTTCTTTATGACGAATGCGTTTGGGAGGGGAAGGCGGGGAGGGGAACGGAGATGAAGAAATAACAAAGGGCGCATTGTCCCGAAGGGATGGCTTATCGCCACTGTACGCCTTTAATCATTGCAATGGTCCCGCCGCCACGAAGTGGTCTTCGACAATCGGTGGGGCGCCAGACGGGGAATCATATTCATCCACTTCATCCACTTTCCGCTTGACACGGGGCAATAGGGTTGTTTATATTAATGAAAAGTCAAAAATAGGAATCTGCAGATATGGCCATCCTGTCCATGTTTTACGGGGTAATCGTGTCCATGTATTTTTTTGACCAACGGCGGCACCACCTCCCCCATATTCATGTCAAATACCAGGATGAGGAAGCAGTTCTTGCCATTTCAGACGGTGAGCTATTGGAGGGCAATCTACGAGCCAACAAAATGAAGCTGGTTCAGGCTTGGATGGAACTGCGCAAGGAAGAACTCTTGGCCGACTGGGATTTGGCCAGCCAGGGGCAGAATGTGTTTCCCATAGACCCCTTGAAGTAGAGCAGTAAATATGAATCCCCGAGTGAAAGCCGTCAGACCGAATTCTGATTTTACCATTACGATTACTTTCAGCAACGGCGAGGTGCGCCGCTTCGATGTGCGCCCTTATCTGCCGTTTGGAATCTTTCAGGAACTTAAGGATCCGGCGCTTTTCAGCACCGCTCGGCCAATTCTCGGCAGCGTGCAATGGAAAGGCGGGCAGGACTTTTGTCCCGACACGCTATACCAAGAAAGCGTGCCGGAACCCGCGGCTTTGTGAAATAACAATCAAATCCCTTGACTTCGCCTTCGTTCTTAGCTATATTGCAATTAGGTGTATTTTGACCTAAAATCGTTCGCTTAGTACCCACCGCAAGCGGTGGGGCACCCCGCGATGAAATAGACCCCAATTGGAGGTTATCATGAAACGCATCCTCCTCCTCTTTTTGTTCGCCGCCCCGGCCCTCCTCTATGCCCAGGAATTTGTCTTCCAACCAGAATACGACTCCATCCCGGCCCAGATGAATGGTTGGGATTTATTCTGTCCATGGGTGGGGGGGTTCACCAAGACAACTCCAGCCCTAGCTGACGTCGATAATGACGGAGATCTAGATTTATTCTTTGGAGAATACACAGGCAAGATTGCATTTGCTCTGAACACGGGAACGGCTCTGCTTGCGGATTTTACCTGGGTGGGTTGCCCTTATGACTCGCTTCACACTATCAGTTCAGGACTGCAATCCGACGTGGATTTCGCTGATTTGGACGGAGATAATGACCTCGACGCCATAATCGGCAGCGGCGCCGTCACTTATGTGGAAAACATGGGAAGCTCCAGCGCTCCGGCATTTGTAGCGGTGCCTGAAACCCTTAAGACTAACTCGGGCTCGCTCATTCTTGGACCGACCGTTGCCCTGGCTGACATCGACGCCGATGGCGACATGGATTTGATCGCCGGCTATACCACCTATTTGATTTTATACCTCAATGAGGGCAATGCCGGCTATTATTCCTTCGCGCAGCAACCCTATCCTTGGCTTGGCATCAGCGTCGGTGACGGTGGCTGGGCTAATCCGACATTTGCCGATATCGATTCGGACGGAGATTTGGACCTATTCGTCGGCACCTACTATGGCAAAATCTACTTCTACCGGAATGATGGCACACCGCAGACCTGTAATTTCACCTTAGTCAGCAATTTCTACGGCAGCATAGACGTGGGCAATAAGGCTTCACCGGAATTCGCCGACATCGATGGTGATAATGATTTGGATCTCTTCGTTGGCGAAGAGTTCAATGGGGATATGCACTTTTTTGAAAACATCGGCTCGACGTACGATGCCCGCTTCCAGCTCATAACACTAAATTATCTGACCATCGACATCGGTGATTGGGGTGATCCCAACTTCTGTGCCCAGTTAGTGGACATCGACGCGGACGATGACTTGGATATTTTAACCGGCGCAACCAGTTCCATCTATTTTTTTGCCAACCAAGATTCCGGTTCAGGTCCCGCCTTCCAGCTAATGACAAATAACTGGCAAAACATCTCGGTCCCCTGGCCGCAACCTACCTTCGGAGACTTAGACGACGACGGCGACTACGATCTAATTTGCGGCGAAGGTGTCATCCCTGGTCCACCCAACATTTGGCTGTTTATTAACCAAGGAACTCCTACTCAACCCGACCTGCAGGTTTACAGCCCAACTTACATCACCAACCCCGAGTTCCACGCTCTTACAATACCCGTTTTGGCTGATATCGATTCGGACGGAGATTTGGACCTGTTTGTCCAGGACGGACTTTACAACTTCTACTTCTACGAGAACATCGGCGGTCCCTCTGCACCTGATTTTGTCCTAGTTACTTCACAATGGCAAGGGATTATCCACGAAATGTCTGGCTTCTGTTTTGGTGATTTGGACGGCGATTCCGATCTTGACCTACTGACCAGCACGCCCGAGGAAGATAACCTCTACTACTATCTCAATCAAGGGGATTCAACTTCGGCCAACATGGTCTTGGAGACGGAGAGCTTCCTCAGCGAGCCCGTTCAGTACATCTACGCTCCGTCTCTGTCAGACTTTGACCAAGACGGCGACCTAGACTTGTTCATTGGTGATGAGGGTGCTGGCCTTTACCTCTACCGCAACATCACCGGCCAGGTCAGCGTCCCGCCGGTCATTAAGCATCCCGATGCGGGCCTGCATTTAAGTCTGGGGCCTAATCCGGCTAATCCCAACACTGTAATCACCTTCACCTTGCCCTACACCCAAGCTGTAGACCTAGCGGTGTACAACCTCCTTGGTGCTAGAATCACCACCCTAGCCTCGGGTTTCACACCGGCAGGAACCCACCGCATCAATTGGGCGGACGCTACTGGTACAGCTTCAGGCACCTACCTTGTCAGACTAAGTACTGAACAAGACGCTATCACGCAGAAAATCACGATCATTAAGTAGCTTATAAGCCATCAGCATAAGCTGGTGGCTTTTTATTTTCCCATCGCGCCAGGAGTTCCCTCCTGCCGCGTTTTCGTAACCCCTAGTCGGCGTGGCCCCCACGCCGCTCATAACAGCCTTGCCGGATGGGGGCCATCCGGCCTCCGAAATATTTGCCTATAAAGGTGCTGCCGCCTCTCCGCAGGCGGCAGCGTATTGTTGGGTTACGCCCTTCGGGCTAACCCAACCTACTCCGCGTCAAAATCAATCAGCACGCTTAGCTTCCTTCCTTTCAGCTTCTCGCGCCCGGGGAGGAAAGAGAGCTCGATCAGGAAGCTGACGCCCACCACGATTCCCCCCAAGCGCTCGACGATTTTGCAGGCGGCCGCGGCGGTTCCGCCGGTGGCCAGGAGGTCGTCAACAACTAAAACGCGTTCGCCCTTCTGCACGGCGTCCAGGTGCATTTCGATGGAATCGGTGCCATATTCGAGGGCATAGGATTCGGATATGGTTTTCGCCGGCAGCTTCTTGGGTTTGCGGAAGGGGACGAAGCCCAGGCCCTGTTCGAACGCCATGGCTCCGCCCAGGATGAAGCCGCGCGATTCGATGCCGGCGATCTTCTGCACATTATCCTTCTTGAAAGGCTCGTACATCTGCTGCACGGCCTGACGGAAGGCTGGGCCGTCTTTGATCAGGGTCGTGATATCCTTGAAGCCGATCCCCTTCTTGGGGAAATCGGGCACCGTGCGGATGTATGATTTCAGATCCAGTCCGCCTCGGCGGATCAATTCTGACATGTTCACCTCGTGATATCGAAATTTTTATAATTGCCTTCGTAGGGTTTGTATTGCACGTCCACGGCGGTGACGTGAGCCGAGCGCGGGCCGATCTTCATCTGCGCAATGTATTCCTCAACCGCCGACCGGTCGCCTTCGATCTCGATTTCCACCGAATCATCCCAGTTGTTGCGGACCCAGCCGTTCAGCCGCAGTTTCTCGGCCCAGCGGGCGGCAAAAAAGCGAAAACCGACGCCCTGCACGACGCCGCGGATGGTCAGGTGAGCGCGGATGTCGCTCATCTCTGCGGCTCCCAGGTGATGTGATACTTGCCGCGCAGCCAATCCCAAATCCCCATGGCGGTGGCGGTCAGGACCATGACCGCATAGGAGGGATAGCGAAATAGCCCCGGGTGCAGGCCAATTAAGCGCAAGATAAACCCAATCAAAGCAGCAGCAAGGCCGATGAAAAGGATGATCAAGAGCGTCTGAAAAAAGGCGAATTGCAGCAGCAGGCCGCAACTGATGAAGAGCCCTACCAGCCAAAAAGGCGTCAGCCAGCGCAAGACCTTGTGCGACCAGATTTGCACGGACAACCAGCCTGATTGAAACGGGTTCAGAAGCTCGCGGTGCACCCACAACCCATGCAGGCTGCGCTGAACGATGCGCCTCTTCCGCTTGAATTCTGCGCTCAGGCTGCGAGTTCCGCTCTCCACCGTGACGGCTCGAGGCTGCAGCACGGTGCGATATCCTCGCTTGCATAGCAACAGCGGCATCATGAAGTCGCTGATCAAATCTTCGCGCAGGGGTTCGTACAGATTTCGCGGCATGGCATAGATGGGGCCGAAGGCCCCGGTCAGCGTCCCCACCCGGCTTTCATATTCTTTCAGTTTGGTATCGAAATCGTGATAGAGGCCCTCTTCGTCGCTGAGCGCCGAAGGGTGCTGGCGATATTTGACGGATCCCGTGACGACGCCGACGGTGCCTTGGCGATCAAAGGCGCCCACCAGTTGCTTGACGGCGTCGCGGTGATACATGCTGTTGGCGTCGGTGAATACCAGGACTTCGCCCCGAGCCTCCTGCACGGCGCGGTTCAGGGCCGCCGTTTTTCCCTTTCTCTCGGGCACGCTGACCAGCTTAACCCGTGGAGAATTGTAATTCTCGATCAATTCTCGCGTCTTATCATCGGAGCCATCGTCCGCCACAACGACATCGAGCTTGTCCTCCGGATACTCCTGTCCCAGGGCATTATCCAGCTTCTGGATAATGACCTCTTCTTCGTTATACGCAGAAAATATCACGGTGACCGTGGGCAATTCGCTCCAGCGCGGTTCGACCTTCTTGCGCCGCAAAACACCCAACAGAATCACACCCAATGGGAAAAGCAGATACACATAGGCGAGCATCGCGGCGCTGATGATGAAGAGCAGTTGTGGGATCATGGCGCGGCGGCCCTTACGGTTTCAGCCGATACATGAGGCGCGGGAAGGGGATGGTTTCGCGGATGTGGTGTAGGCCGCAGATCCAGGCAACGGTTCGTTCAAGCCCCAAACCGAAGCCCGAGTGCGGGCAGCTTCCGTAGCGGCGCACGTCGAGGTACCAGCCGAAGGCCTCCATGGGCAGGTTGTGCTCGCGGATCTTGGCCTCCAGAGCGGCCGGATCGTCCTCTCTCTGGCTGCCGCCGACGATTTCACCGAAACCTTCCGGCGCCAAAATATCCATGGAAAGCGACAGATTCGAATCTTCAGGATCGGGCTTCATGTAGAAAGCTTTGATGGCCGCGGGGAAGCGATGCACGATTAGCGGCCGGTCGTAATCCGCGGCAATGGCCTCTTCATGCGGCGCTCCGAAATCTTCGCCATAGGTGAATTCGAAGCCCTTCTCCTGCAAAAGCTTGGCGGCGTCGCGGTAATGAAGGCGCGGGAAGGGCTTCTTGATGGATTCCAGTCTTGATATGTCCCGCTCAATCGCCTCCAATTCCGGCCCGCAGCGATCCAGAACCCGCTCGATGATCGAACAGAGGAAATCCTCGGCCAGCACCATGACCTCGTCGAGCGTCATGAAGGCCACCTCCGGCTCGACCATCCAGAATTCCGTCAGGTGTTTGCGGGTTTTGGATTTTTCGGCGCGGAAGGTGGGGCCGAAGCAGTAGACCTTGCCGAAAGCCGCGCAGCCCGGCTCCATGTAGAGCTGACCAGACTGGGACAAATAAGCCTTTTCTCCGAAATAGTCGGTCTCAAAGAGCGTGGTCGTGCCTTCGGCGGCGGCGGGAGTGAAGATGGGCGCGTCAATCAGCGTGAAGCCGCGCTCGTCGAAGAAGTCGCGGATGGCTTTGATGATTTGATGGCGCACGCGCAGAATGGCGTGCTGCTTCTTCGAGCGGATCCAGAGGTGGCGGTGGTCAAGAAGAAAAGCGTCGCCGTGCTCTTTGGGCGTGATGGGGTAATCCACCGACGCGCCGATGATCTGCAAATCGGATAGCCAGATTTCGAAGCCGCCGGGGGCGCGGTCGTCCTTATTGACCTTGCCGCGCAGGATGAGCGAGGTCTCCTGCGACAGCTTTTCGGCTTCCTGCCAGACGGCGTCGCCGACCTCTTTCTTGGAGAGCACGCATTGGATGACGCCGGTGCCGTCGCGCAGCAGGATGAACTTCAGCTTGCCCGACGAGCGCCAGTTATAGACCCAGCCGCGCAGTTCCACTTCCTGGCCGGCTTGGGCGGCGATGTCGGAGATGTAGGTTTGGGGCATGGGGATTTAGATAAGATTTTCTTGGTCTTTGGAGACGTCGCGTTTGAATTTTTCTGCCCTATCAAAAGTGGGATTGATGCTTATATTTGGCAGCTTTAAACAAGCGGGATTTGGGCGATGAGAGTCTCCTAACAATTCCTCAATGGTTAGTATTTGAATACGTGGATAATCCTTTCGGTGCATTTCTGATGTATAAATGCCCGCCGAGGCGGCTTCTTTTCGCATCGGCTGGGTCGGCTCTTCAAGCGTTATGAAAAGCCCCATTTCGGCTTTTTCACGCTCCAGAACACCCCTGAAATCACGGATCTGATCAGCTCGGACCGATCCTGATTTCACTTGAACCAGCAGCGATTTAAGACGTTGGGAGCTATCATCAATGAAGTAGCGGACGCCGTCTATACCCGTGTCAGGTCCTTTTTTCTTCGCCACTCCCCACGGCCGAGCGCCGACCTGTCCTAAAGCCCAATACTGGAACTGATAGCGATTTTCTTGGGCCAAGGCCCGACTGGATTCCATATCCGCCGGCTCGCCGATCACCTGATAATGAGCTGGAGGAGTAAATCTGGTCAATCGAAACTTGATAAGATTGATGGCTAGATGAGTAATGTCAATTCCTATCCAGCGACGTTGCTTTTGGCTTGGCGCTTCGCGATTCACCGTTTCCACGGCATCCACGGTCGTTCCGCAACCGCAGAAAGGGTCGAGAATGGTATCGCCGGGATTGCTGCTCGACCGGATAATGCGGGCCAGTAATTGAAGAGGCTTTTGCGTTTTGTATCCCAATTTTTCCTTGGAAAAGGACATAATCCAGGGGCTGTAAATGTCCGTCCATACATCCTCAAGGGGGACTCCCAGAGGATTCTCTTCCCCGCCGCGACGCTCATATCCTTCGGGATGCGGAATATATTGTTTATGGAAAGTGAACGGCAGGCGATTGTCTTTTACATAATAGAAGATGAGATCATGATTTCGCACCCAATTTAGGGTCCTGGTCTTGAATCCCGATACCCAACCGGAGCGCCAGACGATTTCGCGGCGAAAGTTTTTCACACCGAAAATGCTATCCAAGATAATTTTAAGATAATGGCCCGCGACGGGATCGCAATGTAAATATAGGCTTCCAGTACTTTTCAGAAGCTTATGCATCTCCACGAGTCTCACCGTCATTTGCACCAAATAGGCGAAGGTGGGCGAATGCTTGAGAATTCGCTCGATTCCATTCACTGTCTCGACGACCGGGACTGGCGCTGTCCTTCCGATCTCATGCAGCGCCCGCGCGGCGGCTTCGTCCCAGGTCCAGGTATCATCGAAAGCTTGTATCTGGGCTTCTGACGGTGTGCCCTTGGCTTCGCGGAACAGGATATTGTACGATTCCTGAGAGTTGAAGGGCGGATCCAGGTAGATCAAGTCAACGCTTTCTTCCGGCAGGATCTCGCGATTCCTCAAGAAAGTCAAGTTATCGCCGAAGCAGAGAAGATTTTCAGCCATTATTCATCTCTCCTCAATTCCATTAATGCCCAACGCCCTGCTAATGGGCGCTCGACCTCCTGGCCGGCGCGGGAAGAGATGTCAGAGATGTAAGTGTGGGGCATCTTATTGATGATATTTTTCGTAGAATGGCGTGCTATCTTGATTCCAACATTTGCCAATAAGGCCAGGGATTCCAGCCTCATTGAAGAGAGGCTGGATTATTTCATTGATAATATCTTTTCTTCTATGCATCAACCAGTCCGTTTCAATAACACGAAAACATGGTTCATACTCGTTTGACAGAATTCGAATATCAGGATCAGGGTGACTAAAAGGCAAAGAAGGAATAATCAGAGTATTACCGCTTGAATATTTTATCGAAGCGAATAACTTCAGATATCCTCTGAACATGTACTTTTGGTAATAATCGAAAAATGTACTTAGAATATGAAAGAGATCATAGGCGATTAAATGGCCTAATATATGGGTCTGGCGTTCCGGTTTTTTTGATATTCGTGTCGTAGCAAAAGCAACCGAACCGTCAAAATACATCGTCATAATCACTGAGGGCTTTACTCTTGAATCCAATTTTTCAAAATAGTTCATCCATATTTCAAATTTCGTATGCGTAGCATATCTATTCCAGGGAGTGCTAAAATCCAGTGCATCAACTATTTCTTTCTTGTCAAATTTGATTGATGAATTAAGCGGTGATAATGCAATAAAAACACTGGCGTCGCTCGGTTTCAATTTTGCATGAATCTTTTCATCTATCTCAATTAGTCGTTTTTCTACTATTTGTTCACTCTTATTCAAATGTTCATATCTCATCCTTACCTCGTACTCATCCATGGGCACGTTTTGGTCATGGTACCTTTTATAATATTTAAATTGGTATTTCCCCTTTACCATTACCATGTGCAAAGAATCAAATGATTTTGGTGTATAGATGATTAAAATGACCTTATCTGAATCGGGCATTGGGATTGGCTTGCTGAAATTCACAAGAGGTCTTGATGATATGGAATTTATTATCATATCACAGAGCCTTTTTTGCAGGTCTGGATGATTTTCAACCCCAACGATTTTCATGGGCACTCTCTTTTCATCTTTTACGCCTTCTTGAACTCCAATAATAAGATATCCTCCGTTGGTATTAGCGAAAGCGCAAATGTCTTTGGCCAATTCCCCCGAATCCGAATAATTCCCCGCTTTGTAATCCAGAATATGGCTTTCCGGAACCTTTTCATCAAAAAGGCGCTGGATATCTGGATATTCCAGGTCGGTAATCGGCTTTTGGAAAAAGGATAAATCAGACATGGCAAACTCCCCTAATGATCTCCTTTGATTATCTCAAAAGCCTTCTTCAGCCCGTTCTTTTCTAAAAATTCGCTCTTGGCGCGCATCATTCTGATCATCATCTCAAAGCGCTGCTCGAAGGTCAAGGAGAGCTGATATTCCAGCTCGAGCTCCAACTTCTTGTCATAATCCCAATCGTCTATTTTAATGAATTCAGTCATTGCCAGTCCCAATTTTGGCGGCAGCCAGCTGCCGCACTACCTTTTGGGGGCGCACGCAGTGCGCCCCTACTAATCCCTAGTCCCTAGCCCCTAGCCCCCAATCCCTGCTAATCTTCCACCTTCAAATCCCTCGTCATCAGCTCGACGACGGCCTGCTTGGGATTCTTGTCCTCGAAGAGGATGGAGTAGACCGCCTCGGTGATGGGCATGGGGACGCCTTCGCGGTGCGCCAAATCGCGCGCCGAGCGGCAGGTGCGCACGCCTTCGGCGACCATGGTCATGCCGGCGAGGACTTCATTCAGGCGCATGCCTTTGCCGATCTGTTCGCCCACGTAGCGGTTGCGGCTATGGCGGCTCATGCACGTCGTAATTAGGTCGCCCATGCCGGAAAGCCCGGCGAAAGTGCGCGGCTGGCCGCCGAGTTTCACACCCAGGCGCGTGATCTCCGCCAGGCCGCGCGTCAGCAGCGCGCCCTTGGTGTTATCGCCGAAGCCCAAGCCGTCGCAGATGCCGGTGGCGATGGCGATGATGTTCTTCAGCGCGGCGCCCAGCTCGACGCCGACCAGATCTTCCGACGCGTAAACGCGAAATGCGGAGGTCGAAAATAGCTCTTGAACCCGCCTAGCCGTTTCCAGTTTCTCACTCGCGGCCACGACAGTGGTGGGAATCTCTCGCGACACTTCTTCGGCGTGAGAGGGGCCGGAAAGAGCGGCGTATCGGTCGGGGAAGGCGTCCGAAATGAGGTCGCGGATGACCTCCGATGGCCGCCGGAGTGTTCCCTCTTCGATCCCTTTGGCCGCGTTGATTAGAATGGCGCGGTCAGGAATTGCCGCTTTGATTTTCTCCAGAGCGCCTCGCACAAACTGCGAGGGGATGGCGAGGATGACGAATTGAGATTCCTCGAGACAGGCGGCGGCATCGTGATGGATCGAAATCGTCTCCGGAAGAGGAAGGCCGGGAAGAAACTCCTTGTTTTCGCGCTCGCGGCGCAGGCGTTCGGCGGCATTTGGGCGAAATTCCCAGAGCCGGACGCCGCATCCTTTCCCCGCCAGCAGCAGAGCGATGGCCGTGCCCCAGCTCCCGGCGCCGAGCACGGTGACGCGGGCGGATCCCAAATCGGACTCTGCGGAAATTTTGGCGCTCCCGTTCATTGCCGGTGCATCCTGGATGCGAAGAAGTATCTCACCAACCGCTCGCGCGGGATACTGGGTTCCGTGCCCTGCAAGAGTCGCAGCAGATTCAGGCGGTGCGTGAACAGCAGAAATATCGGCAGGAACCAGGCAAAATACTTGGCCGCCGGGTGCATGCCCGGATGGAGTTGCATCAGCAGCGGGAACGATAGTCCGGCCAAGAGCGAGGAGACTGATATTCTCCTTGTCAATTCCGCCAAGATGGCCCAGATGATGAAACAGGCCAGGCCGATTAGCGGGGCGATGGCCAGGGCCACGCCCAGCGAAGTCGCCACGCCCTTGCCGCCGTGAAATTTCAGAAAAACGCTGGTGCAGTGCCCCAAAACGGCGCAGGCTCCCAGGATAATGTTGACTGTTCGCGGGTCCAGGCCTTCCGATGATCCGGTCATCCAAACCACCAGCGCGCCGCCGAAACGGGCCGGCAGGAATCCCTTGGCGGCGTCAATCAACAGGACAAAGGCTCCCCAGGAGCGCTTGCCGCTCAGGCGCGTCAGATTGGCCGCGCCGGGATTGCCGCTGCCATCCCGCCGGACGTCCACGCCCAGGATCTTGCCCACGATGACGGCGGTGGGGATGGATCCCAGCAGATAGCTCAGCAGGATGGCAATGAAGAGAGTTGCAATCACCGCGACTAATCAATCTGCTCAACCAGATAGTTTTGGACGCCCATCTGCTTGATCTGATCCATCTGAGCTTCCAGCCAGTCTATATGGGCTTCTTCGTCTTTCAGAATGGACTCGAGCAACTCGCGGGTGCCGTTGTCTGCCAACTCGCGGCAAATCTTGATGCCGTCGTTGTAGGATTTGACCGCGCCGTCTTCGGCGTTCCAGTCGTTCTGGTGCTGCGCCTCCACCTGTGCGCCGATGTGGATGGGCTTCAACTTGCTGACAACCGGCAAGCCTTCGAGAAAGAGGATGCGGGCGATCAACTTTTCGGCGTGCTTCATCTCGTCAATGGCGCGCTTTTCGATGGCTTTGTGGAGCTTCTCGTAGCC
>Ga0315284_10000427_pt1 | contig 57889 bp, 52 predicted proteins | sample YL17G09_16_MG_FD_203696 | JGI IMG/M metagenome (GOLD analysis project Ga0315284, IMG submission 203696) | Sediment microbial communities from Yellowstone Lake, YNP, Wyoming, USA - YL17G09_16 | ecosystem: Environmental > Aquatic > Freshwater > Lake > Sediment | place: USA: Wyoming | collected...
CCGCCATACCATAGAACCATATTATCAATCGGCGCCACTCCCATATCAGCAAGCGTTTTCTTGACATTGTGTAACTGCTCTGTTTCACTGACCATGAGTTTGATGGGCGTACCTACCATTGAGCTTTCTGGGTGGGCTACTTCAACCATAACCAATATTTTTTTTCCAACTGCAGTAGCAACTCCGCCGCCTCCCATAATTGACCCAATTGCACTTGTAACTGTTTTCATAAACCCTTTGCCTTCACTTGCTCCATCTTTATTATGCGTTGGCGTTGGAATCTCCATAAGTCGTTTCAGAAATTCAGTCCTCTCCATTTTTGCAGGCAGTGTCGTCGCCATGACTCCTTTCGCTGGATTCGCCATAATCATGCGCTCAGGTTTGTCCTTCTTCATAATCCACTCCAATACAAGACGCCCACCATCATCTTTCATTTGTGCAGGATTGATGTGAAGCAGTGAAATCAAATCCTCATGTGTCCATCCCTCGCGATTTTTATACTTTGTCACCAGAACGGCCAGCTCCAATCCTCCACGCGACGTATAGTATTCGGTCAATGCACGACGAACACCTTTGCCGAAACCCTTACCTGGTTTTGCCTTGTCTTGCGAAATGTCGCGAATATATTGTACCAACATGAAGAGATGGGTTGGAATACGACATACCTGTCCAATAGCATCAAGCGCCTGTGCCTTGCATTTATTATCGGGTGGAAACACAATCGCCGCCGCAAGCGACATCATCGTCATCTCCTGTTTTGGCGCCCTTGCATTCACCGATACATCCACGATATCCCGAATCAAATGCTCACATGTAGCCGGCGATAAAATAGCCGACATAATACACTTCGAAATCGTAGTAGCAATTGCGCCACCACATTGATAGAAGCTTCCATTATCCGATTTGCTTCCAATAATCAAGTATCGCATCCATTCTTGCTCAAGGGGAAGAGCAAATGAATATCCGCCTGCATTATTTGCGATTTGTCCTGGTAGTCCAATAGTTTGCGGAATTTTAATACGCGCAGCTGGATTATTTTGCGCTGACATCGCAGTCTTCAACTTTGAACCACCGCTTGCACCTGCCTTACCTTTTCCACCGTTATTGCTTTTGCTTTTGCTCTTTCCGGCCATTGAAGACGATGTTTTTGAGACGATTGAGTTTGTGTGTGCTTATTTAATATATAACTATTTATTTATATCAATTTTCTATATTATATATTGGCGCGCCTTGAAATGCAGTGTCCTATACAAAAAAGTAAAATTACACATGCTGATATTATGAGAACAATATATGCTATAGTTGTAGGATTTATAACAGATAAGTTCATACTAGTACAGTAGTTTTTATGTTATATTTTTATGTTATATTATTATAATATTCTACTATTATGATAATATTCTGATATTAAAATTTACATTTATATATATTGTATCTTAAATCCCAATATTTTTTATATTCGCTAAGAATAAGTCCATTATTTCTATGGAATTCTGTATCAGCGTGTCCACTAGATGGTTCCATCCAGTTACCATACAACTGTTTTAAATATAGTCCTGGGTCTATTGGAACAGGATATAAAGTTTTACCCATTGCACCTATAGATAGTATTGGAAATGCAGGGTTTGCATAAATATCACAATAATAATCTGGACTTTCATTTTCTAGATGAACAGATATTAAGTTACCACCCGAATAGTCAGGAAAGCCTTTATATTTTCTTTTCAAAACTAGACCATATTTTGAGTAGTCTATCTCAAGAAGTTGTTCCCATCGCGATAAATGTATTGTTATATCTATGTCGGTATCATGTAGTAGCAATCTTCCTTCGCGAATACAACCTAATAGGGTACCACAATCAAGGTAAAATGGAATTTGTTTATCATCTAGTGTAGCACATACGGTGTCTAATAATTTATAAAAAACATTCATTTTTTTTATCGTTTCAGGAGAAATATCAGCTTTAGTATTAGTATCAGCTTTAGTATTAGTATTCATTTTTTTTGGGTACTGAGGTGATTTAGGGTTTGGATTTTGGGTATTATTTACTAAACCAAAAATATTTTTTAACATTTGTTTTTGACTTTAATTATATAAACTATAAACTATAAATTAGAAATATAAATTAAAAACGAGAATTAAATTTATTTTTATAGAATAATAACGATAATAATTCTAACTATAGAAATGGAATTTGAAACAGAAACAGAAACAAAAACAAAAACAGCAAAAGTTGAAAACAAAGAAATGCTAAATGAAATTTCTTTTACTAAAAAACGAAATAGAAAACATAGTGCTCAAACATTGCCTCTTGGTTTAGAACATCATATGATGAAAAAGTATGTTGTATATTATCGAGAGTGGATAGATAGGTCACATACAAAAGAGCGTGAATATTTTAAAATAGAAAAGCATCCTGATTTACCTAAATCATGGACTTCGAGTAAATCTGGTAAAGTCAAAATAATCGATAAACTAGCTGATGCTAATAAAATTATAGAAGATTTAGAAAAAAAGAGGAAGGAAGAATTAGATAAAAAACAACAAAATGAAAACCTATTGGTCTCATTATAATAAGTATATTAACATACTTAAAAATAAAATATGTATATATATTATAACCATACACGTTAAAGCCGACCAAACAAGATGCAGATTTTTGTCAAGACGCTTACTGGTAAGACTATTACTCTTGAAGTAGAAAATAACGATACTATCGATTCCGTTAAAGCAAAGATTCAAGACAAGGAAGGGATCCCTCCAGACCAGCAACGCTTAATTTTTGCTGGAAAACAGTTAGAAGATGGTAGGACACTAGCGGACTATAATGTCCAAAAAGAAAGCACACTTCATTTGGTCCTGCGACTTCGCTGATGAAGTGCTAGATAGTAAGTAATATTATTATGTTATTCATCTATAATAACATAATGTCGCTATAATAATAACCATAATAATATAAATACTTTTTCTCATTCTAAATAAATACATAAAACAACCAGCATGAAAGTACATTCCTTGCTTTTGTTCGTATCTGCGGTTTCCCTACTTATACCAAACGTCGTAACATTGCCCATAGATATGGTCCCGCAATATACTACTGAATTTAGCCCCCGAGATATAAATATTCTTTCTTTAGGAGATTGGGGGTCTGCTTCACTTGGCGGTTACCACTTACGTAATGCCGAAAGCACCGCATATGCTATGAAAATATATGCTTCAGAATATAATCCAAAACTTGTATTAAATACCGGTGATAATTTTTATTATTGTGGGATTCAAAATACGAGCGACCCTCAAGTCAATGCTGACTATGTCGAATTGTTTGGGAATATTGGTTTGCCTTGGTATAATGCTTTGGGTAATCATGATTATGGTTTTAATGCTACAGCACAATTAGAGTTAAATCAAACTATTCCTCAGTGGATAATGGACGACAGGTATTATCACCGTCGCGTAATATTTAACTATAGCGAATACTCTAATATTTCTATTACTTTAAACATTATAGTTTTAGATACGAATCCGTGTGTGATGGATTATAGAGGCGACGATAGAAAAAAATGGGACCCTTGTGGTATTCAATATCCCACTTGCTCCCCTCAACCAGGAGAATGCATGTTTCATGAAAATATTATTGCCCAAGACTGTAAAACACAGCTCGACTGGTTTAATACGACAGTAGAAAATATCCCAACCACAGAATGGATATTTGTAATAGGACACCACAAAGCTGACGAAATAGATGCCGAAGATTTTCAGTCTGTACTATCTAGCAATCGTGTTCATTTGTATCTAAATGGACATAATCATAATTTAGAACAATATTCTATAGATGGAGAATCAAAGTATATGACAACCGGTGCTGCTGGTATGGTAATAATAGGCTCAACTGGATATACAAATGTAAAGTTACACGACGAGTCAACAGAATTCAAACATAAAAAACATGAAGTAAAAAGTGTTTGGAGCAAGATTACAACTGGATTTACCTCACATACTTTTACAGAATACGGAAGAAAAGTTAGAACGGATTTTTGGGACGTGAATCAACATATTTTACACTCATTTACTATTAGCATAAATGGTAAAAATGGTACAAACATTTAATAGTTACTGTGTAAAACAATATTCACATAAGTATCTTTTTTCTTTTTTATCGGCAAATACACGAAGGTTTGGTTTAATTAAATGACAACCATCACATTTAAATATAAGAATCGAATTATAATCTTTGCTAGACAAGTATGCTCTTTTGCATGTTTCGGTTGTACTGTGCATTTAGTTAAGCGAGATAATATAACGTATATTATTTAATAATATATGTTATTTCTTTTTTAAATTTATTTAAGTGTTATTATTTTATTATTTTATTATTTTATTGTTTTAATTTTTTATTCAAATATAGTTAAACCGAACTAAAAAGCTTATTCATATTTACAACTTCGGGTTTATTATCACAGTCGATAAAGAGCGTCTTTATAATTTCATTATCTCTAAAACGAATAGTATATGTTTGTTGTAGTTTGTTTCTTCCAACACGACCCATTGCTTGAATTGTTTTTTCTTGTGTCATATTACTCAAATCTTTGCTAATGTACCCATGACAAAACTGATAATTGGTTCCATATACATAGTCAGAAGACGCAATAATAATGTACAACTTTTGATTTTGCGCCAACTCTTTAATTATTTCATTATATTTTACATTTGTATGATTGGTTATAGCACCAATTCCCATTAGCAATAGTATCTTCCAATGGTTATCGATTTGAAGCAACATAATTTTTTCCACAATACTTTCATCTAAGTTCGCTGAAAATTCATTTGTATATACTTCCCTTTTTGTCCACCTTATTATATGTTCTAACTTATTCGGTACAAAAATATCGCTTAGTGCAATCCTTTTTACATTACATCTTATCATATCTATAATTTGTTGCTTTTCTCTTATTTCTCTCGTATCTACAACTATATTACCGCCCCCGGTTCCTTTACTCTTTGCTCCATCTTTACCACTATCTTTTAACTTCTCTTTTTCTTCTTCTATAGTTTGAATTTCTTTTTCTAAAACGTCAATCTTATTTGATAACACATTATTATGTTCTATAGAATTCATTAAATCGTCAATAACTTCTGCAGGAATTTTAGAATTTTGAATTGCAAATTTTGCTATTTTTTCAACATCATTCGTTAGAAAAATTGTCGGTCCATCTGTAAGCGTGTGTGCATCATGTGTTGTAAAATAAATATTCGATTCATGTATTTTTACACGCTTTGTTTTCATTTTATTAAAAAGTTCATCCCATTTATCCGGTATAATATTTTTAAGAAGAATCAAGTAGTATAATTTTATATTTGTCATAGTAATATCCACGACATCTGCAAAGTATCTTTCCAATGAATACCTGCTGTTTGTGTACATTTTTTCTTCATTTACGAATATTATAAATTTTACTATCTCATTCAAGTCAAAATATCTTAAAAGTGTTTTATAATTGCTGCAATGTTTGGCCGATTTCAACACATCCTCGTACGACTCGAAAAGAAAATGAGGCAAGTCAACATAACCATCTTTATTTACTATTGGGATAGACTTGGAGCAATCGTGACTCACAATTGATACAACTTCCGCACCAATAAATCTTGTCCTGAAATCTAAAATAGTTGTCTGAATTTCATTCTCATGTGGAAGTGTCGCAGATGATAATACAACATTTGGTATTTGATTTTCAATCCAGTTTTTCTTGATTAGTTTATGAAACTCATGTTCGCTATAGTCCAGCGAAATCGTAGGTTCATCAAAATATGTAATTATATTGTTAACATTATTAAATGCCTTCATATACAACATGGCGTGAATATATGACTTGATATCGCATATCATTATTTCTACTTCATCTCCTACTGTATTATCCACCTTACGAATTCGCCCATTTCTGTCACGCGTCGCTTCTTTTGCTGCATAATAATGAAGCCTAATGTCGCTCACACTATTACAACCAAAAGCAAACGCAATCTTTTTCATCGCACTTATTGCCGATTTCGCCAAGGCAAGACCAACGTGTCTAGCAGCGCATACAAAAATGATTCTATATTTTTTTGTAATAAATCCTCCAATAGATACATCTGGATTCGGTATGTTAAATTGTTCCGATAGTCCAATCGGAGTAAGCGTTTTACCTGTACCTGTTGGCGCAATATATAATATAAGTTTAGGGTTGGGGTTTTTACAAACAGTGAATATTTGTTTCTGGTGTTCATATAAAGAAAAGTCTTGGTACTTGAATAGGTATTCATTTTTTTCGATAAAATTATAAGCATATCTAATAAACGTTTTTATTTTGAAGTCGTTCTCGTATCTTTCTAAAACATTTTCCACAAAATTAATAACATACGTATTCAAGTTTTCGATTTCATTATTTTTCATAAACTTTAAGGTATAATAATAATAATACCAGTTTGCTTTCTTATCTTCATGGTATTCGAGCAATTGTTCGATAATTTCTAGCAAAACAAACTCATAAATTTTGTCGTTGTTTTCTTGAAAATTATTATTCACTATTCTCATCTCGTCTATTTTTTTTATTTTTAAATTTTTATTCTTTCCAATTATTTCTTCGCAGTTGTAACCCGTGTAGTCATATTCTTCGCATATTTCTTCTATTCTTTTTCTAAAATATTTATTAAATAAAAATACCATAGTTTCTTCAGTGATAGACGTCTTTAAAATGCCTATGATAGACTTTGCTGTATTATATTTGATGTTAACATTTGAAAAACCTTTTTTAATTAAACTGAGAATTTCAACTTCATCTTTAGATTCAGGTACTTCCATGTAATCCCATTCGGCTTTTGATAACTTTTTTTGATATAAATCAATATGTATATCTACTTCTGGTTCGCGTTCGTGTGATTTATCATTATCATTTACATTTATATTTTCCACTGCGGCTTCTTGTTGTGTCATCTTGTGATTAAATGGTATGTAAAATATACTATGTGTTTAGATGGTTGAGAGTATGTAGGTGTCGTTATATGAAATTAACAAGATATATTTAACCTACTTTAATATATTATATTATATATTGGTGTTAATTTTTGAGTATGCAAAATTGAAAGAATATATTTAGTATAATATAAAGGAAATGTCGTTAGCTTTTTCTGAAAACACAAACATGTCTAGTGTGTCATCTCTTGTCACATCATCAACAAACTCATCGGTATCATCGGCATCATCGGCGTCATCGGTTGCGCCTCCTATAATTATAAGTTTTGATGGGAATATCGGCTCTGGAAAATCGACAAAAGTGAAAGATATTGAAGAATATTATGGCGCTCAAGGTCGCAAAGATATTCTCTTTATTCAAGAACCGGTCGATGCGTGGAATTCTGTTGTTGATGAGAATGGTGTTACAATTCTTTCCAACTATTATAAAGACCAAAAAAGGTTTGCATTCAGGCTTCAGATGCTTGCATATATTTCCCGACTAGCACTTCTTCGCGATGCGGTTAAAAAAGGTTATAAGTATATTATTACTGAGAGATGTGTCGGAACAGACAGAAATGTATTTTCGAAAATGTTATACGATAAGGGCGACATAGAACATGACGAATATATTATTTATAAAAAATGGTACGATGAATTTATAAGTGATGTACCGATTGGAGCAATTGTGTATATAAAGGCATCTCCCGAAATATGTTTGAAACGCGTAAATATTCGCGCAAGAGAAGGAGAAAATATACCGCTTGAATACTTGAAAGAATGTGACAAGTACCATGATGAATGGATTAACAGTGAGAATATTCCAAAACTAGTTATCGACGCCGATATAGACTTGAAAAAAAACCCCGAGGCTAATTTTGAAATACTGAAACAAATTGATACATTTATTCATTCGTTGTAGACGCTAAATGCGTTGAAATATTAAACCGGTATGTTACCCATTTTCTATATACTTCACATCGAATATTCGCTGTGATTTATATTTTAATATATCCATCTCTTTGCTAGTAGTAGGAAATAATTCATTCCCATATATGTCTTGTAGTAGTAGCCACTCAAACATTCCTCCAACGTATATATACACATTAGTAAATCCTAGACCTACCAACTGTTCATATTTTTTATACGTCTTATCGTCGTTACAATTTCTACCATATACTATAATATTTTTATTCCGTGTTTTTTTTATAATAGAATTTATAATTTGTTCTTCTTGATCTATTTGAATTGTATTTTTTATTAGACACTTTTGCATGTTAGCTTCTAACGTGTTTATTATAATATAGTTGTCGGTATTACTACCGCTACAAGCTTTTTGCATATCTTCACAATTTATTTTTCTTATTGATAATGTATTACCCATTATTTATATTAAAATTTTATTTCTAATAATAAAAATACTGTAATTATATTTTTATTATATTTTTTATATTTTTTAATTTATTATAACTTAATCGTTAAATCATTCAATTGTTTAAGTATTTCAATTGTTTAAGTATTTCAATTAAAATTTACCACAATTTCTACTTTTTCTTTTTTAATACTTTTTGTAGCCGAAATAGACAATTCTTCACGTTTTTTTCTTGTCTTGTTATTTATATCCCCTGTAACAATTCCGGCACTCACACTATTATTGTCACCATCATTAACATCATTAACATCAACACTTGTATATTCTGTAGATGCGCTTGATATAGAAGAGTCAGACAATGATTTGCTCTTTGATGTACTATTTCTATTATTCATATCTTTTTCAATATTTGAATAATTTTCTTCTATAAAATGGATTACATTATTTTCTAGAGCCCATTTAAAAAAATTTAGTTGACCAATCGTTGTCTGAATATATTTACCATCTTTATATGGAACAGTTATCCTATCCCACCTACAAAAAGGGTCAAATCTTTTCTTCGAATATGCTTTTAACTTTAACTTATAATCTACGTATACTTTAAAACGACGCTCCGTATTGGGTATCTCATAAACAGTATAATACTTTTTTGCGTAGTTAGTTGCAAACCAGTCTATTATCCTTAGAGAAATCTTCGACTCTCCATTTATAATTCGCAACATATAATCCATGTTATTACTCTCTTCATAAAATTTTAAAAGATTATTTAATAAAAGGTCATTCTGGGTTGTATAGTTAGAATATGTAGTACTAGAAGACATTATTAATGTTATTTATTTGTATTTATTAAAACAAAATTCATTTTAAATGCTTTTTTGCGTAAATTAAAATTAAGTAAAATATTTATAAATATTTGTAAATATTTGTAAATATTTGTAAATATTTAAACATTATAATAAATTATCATCATGGTCTTTTTTTATAAATTTCATTTGTTTACCTAGTTTAAACCTATCACTATCCATTGTACCTCTTCTTACATTACAGTCTAAACATGCGATAACTATGTTACCATTATTGTGTCCATAGTTATTATCAATTCTGTCAATAGTCCACTGTGTCTTTGATAATACTTCGTTATATATAATATAACACTTTGTCTTACAGTAGTAACATTTTAACCTACACCCGGTTAATTCTGATAACACATGCTCCATATCTATAAATTTCTCTTTCTCATATAGTTCTTTTTCTATGTCTTGTTGTTTATATCCCTTTATTTTTTTATCGATTTCTTTTATGAAAATCTCACAGTTTTCTAGTGGTCTCACATCCATATAAAGCTTATTTACTACGGATATTTGCTCCTCGTGATTTTCATAAAATGCAATAAGCTCCTTTGGAAACTTTTTCATGGAATTTCTTTCACATATCATATCCGGGTTTTCTAAAGTTTTTATCTTATCAGTATTTCTTTTTCCTGTGATTGAAATCGATTTCATATTATATGTAATAAATATAACAAATAGAAAAAAAGGTTAAACTTTACTTTATATATAATATATATAAAATGAGTAAAGAAATGAAAGACCTGAAAAATATAAAATATAAGTCAATGCTTTTAAGTAATAGTAATTATAATAACTTAAGTCCAAGAGACACTAATGATGTAAACAATATTAACGACTTTCTCGAAAAAGAAAAACAAACACACACAAATGAGCTTTGGAGTAAGTTAGATAAAACAATAAAGATGCAAAAAATACGTCTTTTTGTTGATGATTACTCGACAATTAATAACCTTACAGCAAAAGAATCAAAGATTTTACTATCATTTTTAACAACCAGTCTTGACCAAAAACGTCTATCAAAATCAAAAGATGTTATTTATGACCGCGAGAATGGTATTATAAAATCAATACCATGTCTTTTGTTTAATCAAGTTAACCGTAAGTTTACTCTAAAAAGATGTGAAAAACGACAGTCTACTTTGAAATCTCTTCCTCCTAAAAAGGTAAATAAAACAAGAGATAATAAAGCAGCAAAAATTGTCGGATTATCTGGTGTACCGCAAAATATTATAATTAGTTCACCCAATTCAAGAAATAACTCGAATAATAATAGCGATGATGATAACAAATAATATCTAATATTTTTTATTTGACGTGATTATATTTTCTGGTTATAGTTATAGTTATAGTTATTTACATCTAATATAAAATTGATACCAACTTAGAAATATCTTCTTATTTATATTAACCACCCCTTAAAATAATTCACACATATATTTTTAAGTTTTATATCATTTTATCATGACAGATGTAGCAACCCAAACAGTGGATATTTTAATAAATGGTATACCTTTTAGCGAATTTATTAAAAACAATACAAACGAAAGTGATATATCAGTTTGGGATTTTCTAAAAGATAATAGTGACACTGAACGTGATACAGATAGTGAAAATGAAAATGCAGATGACTCTAATAATGTCGATATTTGTACTAGTATAAGTCCTTCATTATCGGAACAAGATGTACAAGGACTGCGTGAGTCTATATTATACTGTATTGACGAAAGTGTAAGAAATAATCCTTTGTCATTTAGCGACCCTAATTTTCACATAAAGTTAGAAAACTCCATATATGAGATTATCGAGTGTACGTTTTCAGATAATTTATTTACCAGTGTTATTGATATATTTACATTTACAGAAGATATGGAAAATCAGATTGAAGAAATTATAACTACTTGTTTAGAAGAATATTTTGAAACCATTGTTCCACCAAGGTCTTATCCTACTACTTGTATTTTACAACCTCCAAATGTCGCCGAAACCATTAAAAAAATAGAATACTTAAAATCAATCCCACAAGATGAACAAAGAACCGCAGGATGGTATATTTTCCGAAATAAACTCATTACTGCAAGTGCTGCATGGAAAGTATTTAAATCTGAATCATGTATAAACCAACTTATTTATGAAAAGTGTAAACCACTCGCTATTAATATTACAGCGAATCCAGATGATGTAGACGATATAGAAAGGGAAAAGGATAAAGAACAGGCTGTGGTGGGAAAAACATTTGTAAATACAAACTCGCCTCTTCATTGGGGGCAAAAATATGAAAAACTTTCGGTCATGTTATATGAAGCAAGAAATAATACAAAGGTTGGAGAATTCGGTTGCATAAAACATCCAAAATATGATTTCTTAGGAGCATCGCCAGATGGTATTAATGTTGACCCAGTCTCTCCCTTGTATGGTCGCATGTTGGAAATTAAAAATGTATTCAATCGTGAAATAACAGGAATACCGATTGAAGAATATTGGATACAAACCCAACTTCAAATGCAAGTATGTGACTGCGACGAATGTGATTTTCTAGAGACATGTTTTAAAGAGTATGAAGATGAGGCAGCATTTATACATGACTCGTCGTCGGATATTGATGCTGAATTTCATTTAACATCTGCTAAAACTCTTAAAGGGGTGATTGCCTATTTTATGAAAGATGGTAAACCGTTTTATGAATATGCACCCTTATATTTAACACGCGAAGAATACGATAGATGGTGTGAAGAAATTATTGATAAGAATGCCGGAATTACTTGGTTAAAAAATATATACTGGTATCTTAATCAATATAGTTGTGTTCTTATCAGAAAGAATGATATATGGTTTGAAAGTGCAATTAAAAAAATAGAAAATGTATGGAATACTATTCTTATGGAACGAGAAACCGGTTATGAACATAGGGCTCCTAAAAAACGCACTCCTAAGAAAAAAAATAATATACTATATGAAGAAAATACAAGTGAATCAGGTTGTCTTATTGTAATATCTGATTTAGAACTCAATTTATAATAACGATAAATGATAATATATAAACAATAAATAGTATATAATATTTATTGTTTCATGTTTTTTTAATATTTTTTAATATTTTTTAAAGATATTAATTTATGTGCATGTATTTGCCGCCCACCAGTTAATTCGCGTAACATTCGCTTCTATTGGGATAGGTTTAGTTATTACATCTTTTTTTTGCTCCGTTTTTTCATATGGAGTTCCGCAAAACTCGGCTGGCGAACATGTACCATTATCGGGAGTCGTCCAATATCGCTTATTATTTGTTTCCTGTTTATATGAATTAGGGTAAACGGGATATTCTTTCCAAATATTATAGTCATTGTTTTTTGTAACATTTGTATTTTGTTTTACTTTATAGTCTCCATATAAAAGCGGTTGCGTATCAGAAACAGGAAAGTTACCAGGCTCAAGTTGGTTATTATTATTCATATTTGGAGCGAATGTTTCAGTATGATATACCTTTACGGCTCCTATAAAAACTAATACTAAAAATATTACTAAAACTGCTAAAAAAAAATTTATGAAAAATGTTAAACCGTATCTTTTTGTTATAATGCTTTTCATTTTGTTAAATAATATAGTTGTATATAATTAAAAAATATTTTATTATATTTGTAATAAAATATTTGTAGTTATCTTTGTAATAAATATTGATTATTCCATAATATATAAATAATATATAAATAGTATATAAGTAAAATGAGTAAAAAATTTCAATTACCTCCGGTAGTTGGAAATGATCCATCTAGAAGCCCAAGTGGTCGTTTACGTACTCTAGCAGAGATTGAGGCTTTAGAGCGCGGACGTCCTGCTCAAACTACACTTGGATTTTCAAAAAAACCAGGTGCCGTTGCTGCTGGTATTAGCGGTCGAGATGAGCGCGAGGTAGACCCGGCTTATTTAAGAGCATTACAGCAACCAGCACATACTGAACGCGGTCGTTCACCTTTAAGAGCGTCTGGACTAATGAGCGCAACATTAGCAAGAAGTTTCCAAAATTATCTTGATTATTTTTCAAAATCAAAAGAAAGAGATGATGAAGAACTTAAGCGCAAAATGGATGATTATTTAAAAGCAATGGAAGAACAACAACGGCGGCATCGCGAGCGCGGACCAGGACCGGCACCAGGACCAGGACCAGCACCAGAAAGACCAAAAAGTCCCAAAAGTCCCAAAAGTCCGCGTTCAAAATACCCTGCTCCAAAAACTAAAAAAGCTGCTTTTGATTTGTTGGGAATACCGCCTAGTTCTACAGAAGCCGAAATAAATAAGGCATATCGAAAAATGGCATTAAAATTACACCCTGATAAAAATCTTCATAATTTGATAGAAGCGGAAGAACAATTTAAACAATTACAAGCAGCAATTGATATGATAAAAAAACCAGGTCAAATGGGTGGAAGAAACAGAAGTTATAGAGTACATCGTCGCCGCAATACTCGTCACACCAAACGTTCAAACAAATCGTCGAAAAGATATTCTAAAACATATCGTAGGTAGATAGTTAAAGAAACAATTATATTAAAATGGTATAAATATAATATATGTAATAATAATACACATATTATATTTCAGAACAATGCACAAAAACGATAATATATGGGAAAGCCAAATGCATGTAAAGAAGCGAGATGGTTCGTTTCAAGAAGTAAAATTTGATAAAATTCTGACACGAGTAAAAAAAATGGGAATACAAGCCGGTGTTTCTATAAATTTTTCAGCCCTGGTTATAAAAATTATTGACCAATTATATGATGGTATTCCAACTACAAAAATCGATGACCTTACAGCCGAACAATGTGCGACTCAGTCATCGCAACATCCCGATTATGGAACACTAGCATCTTATATTATTATCTCTAACCATCACAAAAATACTGACCCATCTTTTGTAAATGTTATGCGACGTCTTTATGAATTTACAGATAAAGATGGTGTTCATACACCCCTTATTTCGGAATATACATGGAATACTATCGAGAAAAATGGCGAAATTTTAGAGGATTTAGTATCACAGTATTCTAAAAATGATTTTTTATTCGACTATTTCGGTTTTAAAACATTGGAGCGTGCTTATCTTATGAAGATAAATGGTGTCATCCAAGAGCGCCCACAGTATATGTGGATGCGTGTATCGATTGGGATACACGGTGAAAATTTGAAAAAGGTATGCGAGACATTTATACTCATGTCTGAAAAATATTTTACACATGCTACACCTACTCTTTTCAATGCCGGGACAACGCGCCCACAACTTAGTTCATGTTATTTAATTTCGATGGAACATGATAGTTTAGATGGTATTTTCAATACTTTAAAGGAATGTGCAAATATTTCAAAATGGGCTGGAGGAATCGGTCTTCATATTCATAATGTTCGTGCAGCTGGTAGTTTGATACGCGGCACAAATGGTTCATCTACCGGTATTATTCCTATGCTTCGAGTATTTAATAATACCGCTCGATACATCGACCAAGGTGGACGTCGCAATGGGAGCTTCGCTGTATACTTGGAACCATGGCATGCCGATATCGTAGACTTTCTAGACCTAAAGAAAAACCAGGGCGACGAAGAAATGCGCGCACGTGACTTATTCTACGCTCTTTGGATTCCTGACCTTTTTATGGAAAAAGTAAAAACAAATGAAGACTGGTGTCTCTTTTGTCCAGACGAATGTCCGGGATTAGCCGACGTATATGGTAACGAATTCAAAGAGTTATATCAAAAATATGAAACCGCCGGTAGATTTAAACGTAAAGTAAAGTCTCGCGACCTTTGGTTTAAAATTCTTGATAGTCAAATGGAAACAGGTACACCTTATTTGTGTTACAAAGATGCAGCAAACCATAAAAGCAATCAGAAAAATCTTGGTACTATCAAATCTTCTAATTTGTGCACTGAAATTATTCAGTATTCTGATAAGGACGAAACTGCAGTATGTAATCTTGCAAGTATTGCCCTGAATCGATTTGTTCATTTTGATACAGACACGTTGCAACATGTTTTTAATTTTGAACATCTATATGATGTTGTTCGCGTCGTTACACGAAACTTGAATCGCGTAATTGATATCAACTATTACCCAACTGAAAAAACACGGACAAGCAATTTGCTTCATCGTCCCATCGGTATTGGTGTACAAGGATTGGCTGATGTTTTTTTCATGATGAATATACCTTTCCATAGTGAAGAAGCTATTCGAATTAACAAACTAATATTTGAAACTATATATCATGCCGCACTATCTGAATCAAATCTTATTTCTGTAGAAAGGTCTAGATTTTTTGGTTTATTAAGAACAGCACCATTTGATTTATCTACAGGAGAAAATTTTAAACTAACAGATAATGAATATAGTAACCTAAAAAATACACCTGACTTATTGGGCGCTTATTCTTCATTTATCGGCTCACCTATGTCTAAAGGTGTTTTCCAGTTTGATATGTGGAATACAACGCCTACACCAGGTCGTTATGACTGGGATACACTGCGTTCAGAAATTATAAAATATGGTATACGAAACTCCCTCCTTGTTGCTCCAATGCCCACAGCAAGTACATCTCAAATCCTCGGCAATAATGAATGTTTTGAACCGATTACTAGTAATATATATATGCGACGAACTTTGGCGGGTGAGTTTATTATGGTGAATAAGTATTTGATTAGAGAATTCATTAGTTTGGGAATATGGAATGAAAAAATTAAAAACAATATTATTGCTAACCGTGGAAGTATACAACAGTTGGATACATCGCTAGTGCCCGGACTAACCGAGCATATTAAAAATAAATATAAAACAGTTTGGGAAATACCTATGAAACATTTGATAGATATGGCTGCTGACCGTGGAGCATTTATTTGTCAGAGCCAGAGCTTGAACCTGTGGCTAGAAGAACCAAACTATAATACTTTGACATCTATGCACTTTTATTCGTGGACTCGTGGTCTTAAAACGGGCATCTACTATTTGCGTAGAAAACCAAAACACCAGGCGCAACAGTTTACTATTGAACCGGAAAATATGGGAAGAACAGATAAAGAAAAAAATGATAGTGGAAGTGAAAATATCAGTTTTGGTAAATATGATATTGGAGGTGATGGTGATTCAAATACATGTGAAATGTGTTCTTCGTGAGTGGTATGATTGGTATTTAACAGCAGTTGTCGCGAAATACTACACGAAAGTGGCGTGATTCAAGCGAAAGATTCACGTCATGTGCTAATTTGCAGTAACACTTCAGTGTAACAAGAGTGTCTGCGAGCGAATTGTGCAGATTTTGAGGTGCCGGAATCCCTGGAAATAAATGCTCATATAATTCCATTAACTTGGGAAACTTGAATCCCTTCGTTCCATTTGAAAACGTGTAGTCAATTTTGCACACCTCTTTGCTATTTTTCATAGTACAATAGTCGGCAGGAAAGTTCATTCGAATATTGTTGCGGATTCCTTCTACTATAATGAACCGCTTGTCGAATGAAACATTGTGTCCCACGCATAGGTCCACCCTTCCAAGAGCATCGCGCAGTCGAATAAGAGCATCTTGTATTGATATGCCCTTTTTGTCCATTATTTCGCGCGTAATTCCATGTATTCCTTCAGATACAGGGTCCACAATTACCCATGGATTCAGTTTAATATATGCGTCATATGTATCCTCTAGTTCACCTGTTTCCGTGTTATATATAATAAAACTTACCTGCATCACGTGCGGCCATTTGTCAGTATCATATATAGAAGGATTGCGCTCCTTGGGTAACCCGGATGTCTCAGTGTCGAAAACAAGAACTTTCATTTTGTTTGTTTTTGGGTTTGTTTGTTGTTGTTTTGATAGGTTTAGGTCGTTTTTTTTGATTTGAATTTGGTATTCTGTTTATTATTTAATTCAGAATTTTCACTTCAATTTACTGAAATTTTTTATTACAAACATATATAATATATAATATAATATACATAATATATATTATACACAATAATGGCCAAAGGAGGTTCTAACGCGGGTATGGGTGGCGGTGTTTTAGGTTCGGGAATTTTTGGTGTTTTTGGAACTACTATAAGATGTGATTCAAAAGATGATTCGACTTATTGTAATATTATGAAGATATTTAACCTATTAATCGTATTTTTTGTTGTTATTTACATTCTGTATATTGTATACGGAATTTTTATTGCTCCTGCAATGAAAAAAAGAAGATGAACGCCTCTACAGTACACTATGCTGTTGCATATTTACAGTAAGTTTACATTTAAGAAAACTCTTTGCACAAACCAAAGCTTTTTCTATGCCATTGGCTGATTCCGTGTGTTTTGATACCATCCATATGTTTTTTTGTACCATATCCTTTGTTACTTTCCAAGTCGTACCGCGTATTTAGCTCTGGATTTTCTCTACACATTTGCATAATATACTCATCGCGGGTAACTTTTGCAAGAATAGAAGCAGCAGCAATTGAGGCATATGTGTTGTCGCCACTTTCAATACACTTATGAGGTATTTGAGTATAAGAATCGTCGCATAGTTTCATCATAGGTATAAAGTCGTTACCATCAACTAGTAAGTATAGTTCGTTGGCCGTTTTATTCATTTTTTCCATCAAGTCATTAACAGCACTATGCATACAGTCTATTGTTGCTTTGCGTATATTTTTCGCATCTATCTCATTATGCTCGGCATATGTAACGCTCCAGGCGATAGCGTGAGATTTTATATACTCTGCAGCTTCTTTAATTTTTTTGTCGGAGTGGAATTTTTTACTATCTTTCATTTTCGAAAAATCAAACTGTTTGCTATCTTTAGGTAAAACCACGGCTCCAATATATACGCGTCCAAACATAGGACCTCTTCCGGCTTCATCTATACCGATTTCAATAAATGGCGATTTACATGTATCCTCGTATTCAAAATATGACGACTTTAAAATGTGAGGCTTGGGTTTATCTGCTTTGTCAGTCGTCTTCGTTCTTTTATTTTTTGGTTCGTTGTCGGTTTCAAACTTATTTACAGATGTTGTCGATGTTGTCGATATTGTCGATATTGTCGATGTCATAGTTGTATTTAGTTTTGTTCTTATTTTATAATAATATAAATATATATTAATCAATTTTTTTCCATATATATATTATATTATATTTACATTTAATAATGAAATTAACAAAAATTCATATATTTCTCATACTATTACTTGCGCTTGTTTTATGTTCTACTTTAGGTATGTGTTCCAACCAAGGACTAGAAGGCTTCACAAATAGAAGTGACAATAAAAGAACATACGAACAATATTCAGATTATAACACACAAAAAAATGATGACACCGTAAGAAGTGTAAATCATTCAGATAATAATTCTTCTAACTATAATAACCCTTTTTATAATAAAGCAAACTGGAACTCTGATAAGAACAAACATGACAGTAAAGATGACCTTAATTCAGGGGATGATAATGACCGCTCTAATATGAATACGAAAAATCCGAAGTATTCCGACTATAGGAATGAAGCTGATTCAAATGTTAAAATAATCGATAGACTGGCTATATTTGACTCTGTAGCCAAAGGAAACATGAATGGACCGATGTACAATATAAAAGAAACAGTTATAAAAGAAGACGAAGGTGTTCCAAAAAGTAGAATTCCACCTGGACAGGAAAACTTGTATATTCTTAAGTCCGAAATTGTCCCACCTATTTGCCCAGCATGTCCTAATGTAAACTGTAATAATTCGTCAAATAGTGAGAAAAAATGTCAACCATGCCCTGCATGTGCAAGATGTCCTGAGCCTTCATTTGAGTGCAAAAAGGTTCCAAACTATAATAGCAGCGGGTTAATGAATCAGTTACCTATTCCTTGGGCTGATAAGTTATAATTTTTGTACATTTTTGTATTTATGATTTATTAATTCGAATTAACTCAAATCTCACGCATCTATAACATCTCATGTTTTAAACATAGTCTAAAACATGAATGAAGTCACCTACATCACTCGCCTCTAACCTTAATACACTTGTTATCAACTACAAATGATGGGGTCTTCTCTTCTTGGGGTACAATTTGTATAATACATTTTGCCTTTTTACCATATAAAGGCTCTGTACATCCTTTTTCTTTTTCTTTTTCTTTTTTACGTGTAGTATTAAATTTGAATATTTTAGGTGTATCATTTTGAGTACACCTCGCCCTGAAGTGTTCATATCTTTCGCGAACATCACAATAAGAAAGCCCCGACGTTTTGCCCAACATTTTGTTAATGATTTCATGTAAGTTATAAATATACCTCGAAAATGTATCACGGTTTTTCATATGACATGGTTTAATTGGGTGTGCCTTTAAGTTATTTTTCAAATTCATTCTACAGTATTTACAAGGAAGAACATTTTTCAAACTTTCGACAAAATCCTTATACTGTTTTTTATTTTCTTCGGTTGGATTTATAGGGTAGTTGAAACTTATAGTATGAAGAAGATGCCATGCCGCTGGCCCCCATACACTAGTTAACATTCCATCGCCACTCATATAATCCTTACGCGAGAATGTACGCTTTTTTGCTTTTATTTTTGTCGTAAAATTTATACTTCTATTTCTGTTTCTGTTTCTGTTTCTGTTTCTGTTATATTTATAAACTGTTGGTGTTTTTTTATACGCCATTTAACTATATTTATATATATCTATTTTTATATATATATAACAATATAATATGTCAAATAATTCTATAGATTCATTAAAGAGTTTTTCTGACTCTGTTAAAAATACTACATATATTATTATTTTAGGTTTAGTTCTTATTATAGTTACATATGGAACAAAAATAAGTAAAAGTAGCTTTCTCTCTTTGATAATAAAAATAGGAATTGTAGGGCTATATTTATACGTATTCACAAATGTTTATAAATCACTCGGAATCATTTTTAACACAAAAGGATTATTCTTAGACCCATCTATGGCTAAAGTTAAATTATTTTTTATACTATATTGTCTATTTGAATTAATAGTACTAATACTAGTTTTTTATATTTTTTATACAATTTTTAAATAAATTATTGGATACACAAGAGTTAATTATTTTTAGTTATTTTTAGTTATTTTTAGTAATATATCGTAATAGTCTTTATCTGTAATAAATGATTGAATTTTAATGTCTATTATTTTTCCATCAGAACAGCGAAAAAGCATTATAGATGAAATAACGGTAATGATTTATATTTAGTTATACTGTAATAATATTATACTATAGTTTTAAATTGTTGTATTAAATATTTAGTAGTATATTATTCGTTTATTCGCAAAACATATATTAATCTTTTATATATATAATATAATATAGAAATAGAAATGGCTGATTCAGTTTTCAAATTTAAAAAAGTAATAAATTCTTTACCAACAGTTACTAGATATATATTAATAGCATCTTTTGCAGCTATTTTAATCGCATGTGCTTACTATATTTATAAAACATATATTGTTCCACAGTCCGATAGGTCGCTCCTAGAAGGATATGCTAATGGTATGAATATAAGAAATGAAAACCCCAACCAAGAAGTTGTAACATTATACTTTTTCGGTGTAGAATGGTGTCCTCATTGCAAACATGCTAAACCAGAGTGGGATGAATTCGTAAAAGAAAATGAGTCTAAGACCTTTAATGGTAAGAAAGTAAACTTTGTACATGTAGATTGTGACAAAGATTCTGCACTTGCTGATAAATACGATGTATCGGGTTATCCTACTATCAAACTAGATACTGGTTCAGATGTGATTGAATTTAAATCGAAACCCGAGAAAGACGCTCTGACTCAATTTTTAAATAGTTCTCTTTAGGTATAAGGTTTATTTTGACGAATCGTTTATAAATACAAATATTGAAGTACTTGTATTTATGGTGTAATATTGTATATTTATGTTGAGTTATTCATGTTTTCAATTATCGATTTATAATATTGAATTTCGATTAATCTCACGCATCTGTAACATCTCATATGTTTAAAGGCTCTCATTATTGGGTTGGTCAGATAGAGAACCGCGATGAGAAACGAATGATTCGTGTATCTCTTCAGCTATTTTTATTCCATACGATATTAAGTTATTTCGATGTTCCGAAGAGAATGGAACTTGTGTCCATGAATCGTATGTCGTAAATATATTCATATTACACACTACTTCATATGGTATTATTTCTAGTACAAGTTCATCACTTATTCGATTAAAAATATTTAAAGTAATTTTTTCCAAAAAGTCAAGAATATTAGACTCCTTAGTGATAAGACCGTCATTTATATCTTTTGATTGATATTTTTTAACACCTAGTATTTCTTCATGTTTGCATCCTGTTTCTTGTAAACAAATATTAACCGCATAGTTGCTAAAAATACCACCATCTATATAGCATTTATCATCTATAATAACGGGTGTAAAAACAACCGGAAAAGCTGATGTCATACACAATGCAGTCATCAATTCAAGGTCTGGGTGTGTTTTGTGCGATATAATGTTCCTTGTAAAATGGTTTGCATCACATGTGATAAAATTAAACTCTATACCAGAATAATCATAAAATTCTTTCATAGTTACATTTGGTGATAGTCCTTTTGCTTCGAATAAAATACTATACTTTTTAAAATAAATAGAGTAAACATTTATTAGACCTTTACTGTTATACAATTCGAGTATATTTTCTACACCGATTTCTTCGAATACTTTTTCCCATGGTCTTTTTACTAAATATTCTACAATATATTCATAGTCATATTTTAGAGATAAGTATACTGCTACTAAAGCTCCGATAGATGTTGCATAGATAGATTCTATATTTTTTATATTCCAGAATTCTTTATCGTGTAAATATTTCAAAGAACCTAATGCGCATAGACCGAAAGGACCCCCACCGCCTATAACCAAATGCTTAATTGTCATTTTAATATAGTAATAATTTTTAATTACTATATTAACACAATAGGATTAATTGTATATATTTTTTTCTATTTATGATTTAAGAGTTATATTTATATTCTATGGATGAATTATTTCGAAATAGAGAAGATAGCGATAAAATAAAAAAAATAAATTTAGAAGAGTTGTATGATAAGAAGAAGACGTACGACTTATCAAAGTTGTCAATATATAATAAAATCTTAAATAGAATTCATGAAAAAATAAAAATAACATCTCGCCAAAAATTTGATACCCAATTTTGTTGGTATGTTATTCCTGAAATTATGTTAGGGGTCGCATCATATGACCGAGCATCATGTATTAGTTATATTTTAGAAGAGCTTACGAGTAATGGTTTTGTTGTTAGGTATACGCATCCAAATTTAATATTTATTTCTTGGAAGCACTATGTTCCATCATATGTAAGAACCGAGTTTAAAAAAAAGACCGGTATAGTAATAGATGAGCATGGTAACCGTATTGAAGAATTAGATGAATATGGTAATCCGTTACCACCATCTCAATCCGCAAATAATCCTCTTAGTGCAAATAGTTTAGACCCTTTTAATATGGGTTTGACGCGTAAAGTAAATTCGAAAAATAGTTCTGAAAATGCAGCGAACAAAAAGGAATTTAAACCGATAAATGACTATAAACCGACAGGTAATTTAATATATGGTAAAGAGTTATTTAAAAAAATAGAGGACAAGTTTTCATAAATATTTGCGACAATTATTTTGCCGCCAATATTTTCGCGATTTTCAAGAATCGTTCGGTGAGATGGAGAGTACCAAATCGGTCGTGATTTCTCTATATCGGTCGGTATATTTCGGCGAAATGGAGCGTAATAGTTTTCACCCCCCGTGGTTTCCAAAAGATGTTCCAAATTTGGGAAAGTAAGTTTTCATAAACATGATATCAACCTTTTGGGACATGTTTTGAATATATTTACTATTTTTAACAAATTATAAATCTACACCATTATGGTCGCCACGTGACCACGTTGTTAATAAATAATCAAATCATAAAGGTAACCTCCACAAAAAGGGAAAGCGGACGCCCAAAGAGTGATGATGTATGAAAATTTCAACTCTCGGAGGCCCTTTTTCAAAATTGGACATTTATAAATGTCCATTTTTGAAAACCTGGGGTAGAAATATAAAAAAAGCAATGCATTCGTCACTCAGAGCATAATGCTCTAAATCGTGTTTTTTAGTTGAATATTTTGTTACCATAATTTTTTAACTTTTTTATATATTATATGAAAAGGATTTAGGCATTTTTTATATTACTCTATATATATGAGAAATGGATAAGCCAAAAAATGCCGAAAAATGCTTATTTTTTGTTTGCGAAAAATGTGACTTTAAATGCTTTAAAGAATCTAACTATAAAATACACATCAAGACCATCAAGCATAAAAGAGTAACCGAGAGTAACCAAAAAATGCCGATAAAAGAAAATAAAATATTTAGCTGCATATGTGGTAACAATTATAAATATAAACCGGGACTAGCAAAGCATAAGCGAACGTGTGCTATGGTACAAATGCATGTACCAACTTCTATGGTAACTAAAGATAATCTAGATACCACAGATGGTGTCATTTTAGAAACTGAAATAAACAAAAAAATAGATTCAACGACAGATAAAGAGTTGAAGGAGTTAGTTAAGGACTTAATAAAACAGAATGGTGAACTTGTTAAGACGATAAATGAGATAGTTCCTAAAATTGGAAATACGAATATTACAAATAATAATAATAATAGTTTTAACTTAAATGTATTTTTAAATGAACACTGCAAAGATGCTTTAAACATATCGGATTTTATAGATTCATTAAAAATAACATTGGAAGATTTACTATTTTCAAAAACCAATGGTATTTCACGTGGTATAACAGATGTAATGATAAAAGGGCTCAAAGAGTTGGATATTCACAAACGTCCTATTCATTGCACGGATATAAAACGTGACATCATGTATATAAAAGATGAAAACAAATGGTTGAAAGATGATAGTAATGAAATGATGAAAAATACGATTGTAAAAATTGCTGATAAGGAGCGTACAGCGTTACAACAGTGGGCAATAGATAATCCTGATTGGATGGAGACAGAAAGAAAGCAACTGGAGTACTTAACAATGATGCGCTCAATATGTGAACCTATTGAAAACTATAACAATTATGAGAAAAAAATAATAAAAAATCTTGGAAAAGAAATACTAATAGATAAAAAGAATTAGAATATTTGGTGAAATGGAACAGAATGGTTTTATAACATCGATGTATGAAAATTTCAACTCTCGGAGGCCCTTTTTGAAAAATGGACATTTATAAATGTCCAATTTTGAAAACCGGGGGTAGAGATTTGAAAAAAGTAATGCATTCATCACTCAGAGCATAATGCTCTAAATCCCGTTTTTAAGTTGATTTTTTTGTTACCATAATTTTTTCAACTTTTATATATATTATACGAAAAGGGTTTAGGAGTTTTTTATGTCATCATTATATATGATGACAATGATGACGCAAAAAAACGCCGAAAATTTCATCTGCAAAAAGTGTGACTTTGTATGTAGCAAGAAAAGTGATTATGAAAGACACCTACTGACACGTAAACACAATAATAATGACAAAAAAACGCAAAAAAAATCTAAACAAAATGTGTGCATTTGTGGTAAGAGTTTTAAATACAGACAAGGTCTTTTTGTTCATCGCAAAACATGTATAGATTATGAGAAAAGTAATACCACAGATGGTGTCATTTTAGAAAATGAAATCAACAAAAAAATAGACTCAACAACCGATAAGGAGTTGAAGGAGTTAGTTAAGGAGTTAATAAAACAGAATGGTGAACTTGTTAAGACGATAAATGAGATAGTTCCTAAAATTGGGAATACGAATATTACAAATAATAATAATAATAATAGTTTCAACTTAAATGTATTTTTAAACGAACAATGCAAAGATGCTTTAAATATATCAGATTTTATAGATTCTCTGAAAATAACATTGGAAGACTTACTATTTTCAAAAACAAACGGTATATCGCGCGGTATAACCGATGTTTTAATAAAAGGACTCAAGGAATTGGATATTTACAAACGTCCTATTCATTGCACGGATATAAAACGTGACATCATGTATATAAAAGACGAAGACAAGTGGCTGAAAGACGATAGTAATGAGATGATGAAAAATACGATTGTAAAAATAGCAGACAAAGAGCGAACCGCATTACAACAGTGGGCAATAGATAACCCTGACTGGATGGATACAGAAAGAAAGCAACTGGAGTACTTAACAATGATGCGCTCAATATGTGAACCTATTGAAAACTATAACAATTATGAGAAAAAAATAATAAAAAATCTTGGAAAAGAAATACTAATAGATAAAAAGATTTAATACATGAATTTTATATAACATAAATATATAATGAAACATTTGCAAAATAGTCACTCGCAAAATAATCATTATACTATTATGTTTTTTATAATGATTTTATCAGGTTTATTATCAACAATGAATGTATGGGTTGATAAACTAGACGATATAAGGTTTAGTATTAATGATGTATATATGACACTACTTATGTGTGGGTGGATGTTTTTATTTATGGGATTATTTTATAAAGAAACAACTATATTTTTTATAGGTTTATTATTAGTAGTAGTTAATATGCTATGTATTAGAAACCAATTTCTAGTAACGGAAACACAATATAAATTAGGTATGATACCACATCATTCAATGGCTGTTCATATGAGTAAAAAATTACTAGAAAAAGAAAATAACATACCACAATTTGTTAAAAATATAATAAATACTCAAGAAAAAGAGATAGAATTTTTAAAAAAATAGGGTTGTGTGTCATATTATTTATTTGTTATTTATTATGTAACAAATAAATATTAATTTCGAATTAAGTTAATAATAGTTAAACACATTTAAACACGTTTATGGTCAATATGTGCCTTTAATACATCAGTAGCACACTGTGTATTAGGTGTAGAAAGATTAGCATCACTTTTAGCGCTTTGTGCTTTGAATGCTGCAGAAACTCTAACGATTAGTTCATCAAATGACTTTTCATCGTCTTTGGAGAACTTCATGCTAGCTTTAAGTTTACTAGCGATATCAAGAATATCGGAATACTCTTTCCATAGTGTAGTGCTTTCTTTTACGGAAGTACTATAAGTAATGCTTAAAAATCCCATGCGTTTAAGTTCTTCGTCGTACTTACTAGTATCAGAAGTCAGTTGCTTATTATACTTGTCATAGTGGTCCAAAAATGCTTTGGCCAAAAGGGTTGCTGACTTATCAGTAGAAGAACGAATATCATCCAAGATTGAAAGCAATCCTTTCTTATCATCTCCCTCTACTATAGTAGCATGAATATCATTTTTAATACCACCTACATGTGCTTTGATATTATCAAGAGAGTATAGGAATTTTGGTTTAAATTTTTCAAGTTTAGCTAAGTATTCTGACTCTTGAGCAACAAGGCTGTGATGCTGTCGTAAAGTAATATTCAGCATATTGATTTGTTGTAAAATCTGTTTAGAGTTGTCAAATATTTTTGTATATTTAGCAAGACCATCGGATGCTTTGCTATTTGCTTCAGTAAGTATTTTATTATCGGTATCGAATTCTTCGTGTTGTTTTTTCTTCAAGTCATCCATCATTGACTTGAATTTTACATAGAGTTCGTTCATCTTAGCTGTAGTTTTATCTGATACTTCCGAAACTTGTTTTTTAATTGTTTCGGGTGATGTAGGAGGAAATACTTCAGGCTTGCATACTGGTTGGTGATGGTGGTGGTGGCTGTGGCTGTGGCTATGACTACTAGAGCTTGATTTAGAACCAGAGCTGGACTTAGAGCTGGAGCTTGAAGTAGTAGCAGAACCAACAACAACAACAGTAGAAGGTGTTGATTTGACAGATGCAATAACAACGGGTTCAGGAGTAGGAGCGGGAAGAGGAACTGCAACAGGTACAGAAGCAGGAGTAGATTTAACTACAACAACAGGTACGGGAGCGGGAAGAGGAGCGGGAAGAGGAGCAGGAGTGGGAGCAGGGATTACCTTGCGAGTTTGAACGCCACCCTCGCAATCTTTGGTGAAGTAGCATTCAGTACCGCGAGGCTTCCATGAAAGCTGCCATTTGGAGAGAGGAGAATTTGGCCCATCATAACCACCCATTTCCCATTTCTTACCACCATAGTTTACATTCATTGTTACGTCATTTGGGTCCTTATAGTCGGTAGAACTCTTTGCACCATCCGCGTTCCCACAAATACCTTGCATTTTTCCAAAAAAGGCAGTAGGAACATTTGTTTCAAGAACACCACAGTAACCTCCGGTAACCATAACAGAGAAACCATTAGGTGTGTTAATTTTCAAACCAGCTGGCTGCATGGTAGCACCCCTCCATTCAACGACTTGTTTTCCGTAGCGAATCTGGACACCACCGAAAGTAAGGGTTAAATCTTCGGGAAGATCCATTTCCTGACTATTGACGCGGATTTTTCCAAAGTTTGCTACATCAACTTCGATATTCATTTGTTTATAGTGAATAACAGCACCAGTCATACAAGAAGGTACACCTGGTTTATCGGCACCATGTTTGCGCATTTTCTCCTGAATCTCGAAAACATTGTCGGGGGTACGAGCAACAGTATAAATACCGGGTTCCTGAATGTGAAACAAAGTACCATCATAGTTGGTAACGTGGGGATCACCTGATGCTACGCAAAAACGTTTGCTTGGGTTTGCTGCTTCTTTGGACAAAAATTCCTCAGCAGCAATAGCACTCTCTTTTGCGATAGACTTGCTTTTGGTAACACGCATATCTTCGATGCATCCATTGTAGATATCTTGTTTGTTAGTAATGCCTAGAGACTGACAAAATTTGATAGCTTCCTGACCCTCGGTCGTTACAACCCATGCAGTGAAGGCTGACTCAAATTTCTTAGCAAGTTCTTTAGTCTTTGCTGAAAGTTTAGAGTTGACGACAGCATACTTGTTTACAACGGAAACTGAAGTAGGAGTAGAAGTAGGAGCTGATACCTTAACGCTAGCCTTGGGAGCTTTAGTTTTTTTAGAAGTTTTGGATTTAGACTTAGTATTAGACTTGGGCTTGGGAGTGGCTTTGGGAGGAGCAGCAACTTTTGGAGGAGCAGCGGCAACTTTTGGAGGAGCAGCAACTTTGGGAGGAGCAGCAACTTTTGGAGGAGCAGCAACTTTTGGAGGAGCAGCAACTTTTGGAGGAGCGGCAACTTTTCGAGGAGCAGCAGCAACTTTGGAATGCCGTAACAGTCGTCTATTACCACCGCCATTGCTGTCATCATCATTGTCCTCGCTATCATCGCCTTCATCATCAGAATAATTCTCATCATTATCTTCGTTTTCAAACAACTTTCTATTTTCGACAATAGCTAAATGTGGGCGATGTTTAGTATTGACGTCGTTGGTAAAATTTAAATGAGTAACAAAATGTTTAGATACCGATGTACCTGTGGATTTTTCGGGAACTACAGCATCATGGACACTGGGCCGCGTTTCATTCCCGTCATGCGGCACTAGCATAATAGCAGATGCAAAGGATAAACTTGCAATCAGCAAAAAGGCTTTCATCATTTGTACCATTATAATAATAGTTAATATTATATCTTTATGCTTTTTAATATAATATTTAAGGGAACTAAATATTATATTATAATAATATATTATATTATATTATAATAATATATACTACTAGTAGACTTTTACTATAATATGAAGATAAGTAACAAAAAAAAACATTCAACCCAAAAGATAAGAAACCGAAAAACAAAAAATATAAAAAATATCAAAAATATTAAATTTAACAAGTATGAAAATAGTAAAGTAAATAAGAATTTCAAGCTAATTAAAATGCCTTATATAAATACTCAGTTACTAGAATCTAAATATCTTTTATCGCCCCTTAAAAACATACAAACAAATAAAGAGAGTGTAGATACGGAACAAAGTTTAGCAGATGAGTATATGAATATACAAAAAATAGAAAAAGAAAGCAATCTTAGTCCTAAAAAGGATTTTTATACTTATATTAATTATGCCTGGATGAAAGAGCAGGATATTGTGATGGATTATAAAAATTACTATTTTATAAAATTAGATAATTTCCGGTTTGTTCAAAATACGGTGAACTATCGTGTAGTTAATCTAGCGAATGAATACTGTAAAAATAATAATACTAGTCTTTCTAAAAAAGTTAAAAATGTAATAGATTCTATGAAATTAGAAAACCTTACATTTGACAAAATAAAAAAACATGTAAACAACGTGGAAAGTGAATATGAAAAATATATAGGTAAAGATGATTTAATAGGTTATTTAGCTTCGATAAACAGATGTGAAATAATTTCATGGGGATGCCCTGTATCGTGGGATATATGTCAAGATGAAAAAGATGCTGTAAATTTGCGAAGTCATATACAGTCGCCCGAATTGTCATTTTATGACTATGATTTATATATTACAGGGCATGATAATAATAAATACACAAAAGAATTTAAGGAGGCTTTTGCTGATAAGTTTTGCGAGTTTGTAATGGAGTTATATGATAAAATGTTAGGAGAGGGGCATGGATTAAACCCGAGACATGTAATAGAATGTGAAATAGATATGCTAAATTCTATGGATTGTAATTTGAAAGGTGAATCAACAGAGTTTTACAATGTAGTTACGGCGGAAGAAAGTAGAACAAAGTATCACTTTGACTGGAAAAATTTTGCAGAAGGGGTTGGTTATAAAAAGGCACCTAGTACGTATATAACGGGAAGCATCAGTTATTTGAGTTGTATAATGAAGAAGCTACATACCGAATGGAAGACACCTAAATGGAAGGCATACTGGTATTATATGTACTTAAGACAGTTGTGTATGTATTCGAAAGATACACATAGACTGAGGTTTAATTTTTTTAAGAAATTTGCAAAGGGGCAGCAAGGTATGCTTCCAAATGCGTTATTTCCATTGTTTGCATTATCGTATTGTTTTAATACATTATTATCGAGACTATATGTAGGTAAGTACGTACATTCGCAGGCGGTATATTTAGCAAATACGATTGGTAATGATATGAGAAATGTGTTTATAAGAATAATAAAAGAAAATGAGTGGTTACAACCTGAGACCAAGTTAGAAGCTATAAAAAAGTTAAGTTGGATATCGATAGAGACCGTATATCCGAAGTATATGATAGAGGACTTGGTTGCTGAACTGCCGAAACTGGATGCTTATGGAATAATGCATGCTCAGTCACAAGTGAGACGTGAATATTTAATAGCGCATGATGGGCAACATTTTGTGGAACTTCCGGGGATTAACTTTACAGTGAATGGTGGTTTAGCGTTATCGGGTACACAGCCGTATATAGTGAATGCATTTTATAATCCGACAAAAAATAATATATATGTTCCAGCGGCAATATTGCAAGAACCTTTTGTAACACTGAACTTAAAGGGACTTGAGTATAATTTAGCGCATATTGGATATACATTTGGACATGAGTTGTCACATTGTTTAGATAATTCGGGTAGGTTATTTGACCATAAAGGTAATATGAGAAACTGGTGGCAGCCGGAGGATGCGAAGATATTTCAAAGTAAAGTAAAAAATGTTATTAAGCAGTATGAGTTATTTGCGTCATGGGATGGTATAAAGATGGATGCGTCAACAATGGTTGGTGAAAGTATGGCTGATATATCGGGAATAGAAATATGTGTAAATTATTTGAATGATTATTTGATTAATACTGGTGCAACAGAAAAAATAAAGGAAGTAGCAATTAAGGAATTTTTTATATATATAGCGTTTCAGTGGAGGGAAGCGATATATAAACAGTCGGTAAATTTTAATATTAAAACGAATCCCCATCCTTTAGTAAAATATAGGACAAATTGTCCAATGTCTCGTTTAATGATATTTAAGAAAATATATGATGTAAAAAAAGGGGATCGTATGTATTGGGATAATGATACGATTTGGTCAAATAATACATGAATAATATTTAGAAATAAATAATATTTAGAAATAAATAATATTTAGAAATAAATAATATTTAGAAAATATTAATAATATATTTACAACTGTTTTAGAACTATTAATAATTATTAATAATATATTTAATAATTATTTTTTGATTATTTAATATTTTTTTCTACACGTTATATATAAAATGGCTATGCATCGTCGCAAAGGAACCAAAAGAAACGGTCGTAAATCTCGGGCTCAGGCTCAGGGTCAGTCTCAAGCACAGGGTCAGTCTCAGCAGGGGGGTCGTCGTAGACGTCACAGAACTAAGCGCCACCACCGCACTCACAAGCGCAAGTGAACAAATAAACCTTAGTTGTTAAAAGTTTAGTTAAGTTTATATGATAATTGTTTATTTTATCATATAATCGATGAATATGCTAATTAGTAAAAACTATTTAGAAACATTATGATAGTTTTATGTTAGTACTCCTCTTCTATACTGCGCTCTAATTCCCGTATCTGTCGCTGACCTGTTTCGAATATTTGCGCCTCTATGATAGCCTGTAAAATTTTCAATGTATATATAAAATTTTTCTCACAGTTGACGTACAACTTTAGTATAATTTTTCTTGTTTCTGCTATCAAATTATTTAGCTCTTCATATGTCAAATTAGGGTCTATTATATATTTCATTTTATTATCTTGGTCAGTTTCTCCCGTTTTTCCTTGTTCCATAGTATTGCTAATAAATATCTTATCTATTATTTCCAATAATGAGTTCCTTATCATGTTAGAATCATAAATCATTCTTTTAATTTGCTCTACATAATCTACAAATAACTTATCCTTTGTAGTACCTATGTATGTTTTATTTAACATTGAATTAGGTGTACTACAATCTGCTGTGTCTGAAAATGAGTGAATCGGAATGTCCCGAAAACTATTAATATCTTTAGGCGGATTTGGATTACCAGTAAAAAGCGTATATAATAAATCAACATTCCTCTTTTTCTCCTCCTTGCTTTTCGCTGACATTTTATCAAATCTACCTTTACTTGAATTATACTTATCGTTATATAAACGACTCAGCTCCGCAAAACCAGGCAAATCATATACAGTCTTAGAACGATGGATGCTGTCACCAACACCAACGCCAACACCAACGCCAACACCAACGCCAACACCAGCATTTACAGTATTATTTAAATTAGATGAACAAAGCTTTGTTTTTATTTTAATTTCAGAAACAGAATGCTGACCATTTACAATACTATCATGATTTATTAAATCAGTAAGCTCATCCATATCCATTAAATCGGCAATACGTGAATTACAAAAATTCAAATTCTCTATCTTTACATCTTTCGCCATCTCAGATATATACTGTTTATTTTCTAATGTTGTTTTTTCTATATTACCTACCAAATCCTCTACACCTTGCACACCTTGCACATCTTGCGCCTCCCGTTTATCATCATTAGCTTTCGATTTAGGAAGATGTGGACTAAGTATCGCACGAGAAGAACTAGCAGATGACCTCCACGAAAATACCGGATTTAGTGTAGTTATTATCGCTGCAAATAAATGAGCGATTTTAACATAATATTTAGCAATTTCTATACATAATTTGCCTGTTTGTTCTTTTGTGATACTTGTATTCGCATATATATAACTGCTATGTTCTATACTACCTTCCGATATTTTGTTATAAATAACCTGTATTTGATTAGAAAAAAATGACTTTTTTAATATTTTTGATGTTATAATTACTAAATCATCGCAATATTTTGAATTTGTAAGTCGAACCATATCTTGAAAATTCTGCCCTAGAATATAATCTGTAGCAATCTCATTCAGTTTAGCCAGAAATTCAGTATTATTATAATTCAATTCTTTAAAATTTACTATTGTTTGTTTATTTTTATTTTTTATTGTACTTGAATTATTACCCATTATATATTAATACTTTATATATTATTGAGTGTTTTATTTTTATTTTCATTTTATTTCATTCATAATAAACAAAACATTATAATATGAATAAAATTGAATTAAAAAATATTTAATATACTTTAAGACAACGACCACATGCACGACTCATCATTTTCGCGAATACCTAATACACACAAAACATATAAAAATAAAATAAATCCTAATAGTAACAAAGCGGAGTTGTGGAAAAAAATTAACGAATCTTTTCACATAGATATCGATAAAAAACAATTCAAAAAAGATGACACCAGTGTCGAGTGCATTTACAGAAACAATGGACAACGAGAAAACTGTGACACATGTCAATCAGCTGTTTCACTATCAGATGAGGGGTTTCTTATTTGTACTAACCCAAAATGTAGTATAATCTATAAAGATATTGTTGACCAAACTGCTGAGTGGAGATACTATGGTGTTGATGACAACCAGACAAGTGATCCGACACGTTGTGGGCTACCCGTTAACCCGTTACTAATGGAATCGTCTTTTGGTTGTAAAATATTATGCGATGGTATATCTTCTTATGAGATGCGAAAAATACGAAGGTATACCGAATGGCAGGCGTCACCGCATAAAGAAAAAACGCAATATAATGAATTCCAACATATTACGATTATTGCTAACAATGCTGGTATTCCGAAAATTATAATTGATGAGGCTTTGCGGTGTCATAAGAAAATATCGGAACATCAAACATTTCGCGGTTCTAATCGCGACGGTATTATCGCTGCTTCAGTATATATAGCATTTAGGATTCATGACTGTCCTCGAACCGCAAAGGAGATTGCTACAATATTTAACCTAGATAACACGAGTGCAACAAAGGGGTGTAAAAATGCCGTATGTATTATAAACGATATTGAGAATGATATGCATAACTCTGAGAAAACTAGCTTTTGCAAGACACGACCGGAGGCTTTTATAGAGAGATACTGTACTAGGTTGCATGTGAATGGAGAGCTTACAAAGTTGTGTCAATTCATTGCACTACGTATTGAAAAAAATAATTTAATACCTGAAAATACGCCTCACTCTATTGCTGCTGGTATTATATACTTTGTATCGCAAATTTGCGGTCTTAATATATCTAAAAAGGATGTGAATAAAATTAGTGAAACAAGCGAAGTTACAATAAATAAATGTTTCAAAAAATTAGATAGTATTAAAGAACAATTGATACCTAAGGTTATTTTAGAAAAGTATTCGCCAAAAAACTGAAAAAATAAAATTAATACTATTATATAATTTATAAATTAGATTTTATAGTCGATTTTATGAATGCAAATACAAATACAAATACAAATACAAATACAAATACAATTGAATTAGAAGTGAAAGAGTGCAATAGTGTCCATGATACCATTGAGTCAAGTGCTAATATACCAGATGTACCAAATGTACCAGATGTACCAAATGTACCAAATGTTCCCAAAGTTGTATTTATAATTCCATACAGAGATAGAGTAGAACATAAAGAATTTTTTACTGTATATATGAAACATGTTTTAGAAGATATTCCTAAAACAAATTACGAAATATATTTTGTAGAACAGAAAAATACCTTACCATTTAATCGTGGTGCTATGAAAAACATAGGATTTTTGGCTTTAAAATATAAGTACCCGAATGACTATAAAAATATTACATTTGTTTTTAACGACGTTGATACTGTTCCGTATAGTAAAAATGTAATTGACTATGACACAACACCAGGTATAGTAAAACACTTTTATGGTTTTAAATTTGCACTTGGGGGTATTTTTTCTATAAAAGGAGAAGATTTTGAAAGAACAAATGGTTTCCCTAACTTTTGGGCATGGGGTGGTGAAGACAACTATATGCAAAAACGTGTAGAGTACGCCGGATTATATATTGACCGGTCTATTTTTTTTAACATTTTAGATAAACATATTTTACAGTTATGTGATGGTGTTAAAAGACTTATATGTAGAAAAGAAGCAGCTACTGTGGTAAATATGACAACGTCAGATGGATTAGTTACTATACGAAACTTAAATTACGAATTTAAAGATGAATACATAAATGTATATAACTTTCAAACAATGCGCGACCCTAGAATGTTACGATTCGAACAACAAGATATAGCAGTTGAATCAAAAATACGTCTTGAAAAAGAAGATGTTAAAAATATACTTGACAGAAAAATGAATAAAAATATTGGTGTACACCAAAGTAATATACGTGTTCCACAACAACACCAACAACACCAACAACACCAACAACACCAACAACACCAACAACACCAACACCAACACCAACACCAACACCAACATCAGAATGTCATATTGCCTAAAAGACCATCATCTGTTCCTTTACCTCAACCACAACCACAACCACAACCACAACCACGACCACAACCTCATCCACAGGCACAACCACGACCATATCACCCCTCACAACAGATTAGAAAAAATATTTATAGAGGAATAGGTATGGGTGGTATAAATTAATACCATAAACTAGTATTAAAAACTAGTATTAAAAACTAGCATTAAAATCAAATATAGTGTCTGTTTTTGTTTTTTCAGAAAGAGCATATTCGCTAACGCGTTTTTCAAAGAAGTTGGTCTTACCCTCTATACTAATCATTTCCATGAAGTCAAACGGATTTGAAGAATTATATATTTTTTCATATCCGAGTTGAACTGTTAGTCTATCGGCAACAAATTCGATATATTGCGACATTAACTTTGAGTTCATTCCTATTAAACGACAAGGCAATGCTTCGCAAATAAATTCTTTCTCTATTTCTACTGCTTCTTTAATAATCTCGTGTACTTTTTGTTTAGGATATTTTTTCTGCATTTTATTATATAACAAGATTGCAAATTCAGTATGCAATGCCTCGTCACGTGATATGAGCTCATTGCTAAATGTTAACCCAGGCATTAACCCTCGCTTCTTTAACCAATAAATAGAACAGAAAGCACCTGAAAAAAATATTCCCTCTATGCATGCAAAGGCAATTAGTCTTGTAAAAAATGAACTTCTTTTATCATTTATCCATTTAAGCGCCCAGTCCGCCTTTTTTTTAATACATGGGAAATTACTTATACCTGAAAATAGTTTATCTTTTTGTTCGTTACTCTTAATTAGCGTGTCAATTAATAAACTATATACTTCGTTATGGATATTTTCCATTGCAATTTGAAATCCGTAAAAAGCACGAGCCTCAGCTAACTGTACATCGCTCATAAAACGGACAGCAAGATTTTCAGTAACGATTCCGTCACTTGCAGCAAAAAAAGCTAAAACCATAGAAATAAAAAATCGCTCATTATCGTTTAAAATATCGCTATTCCATTCAACAATGTCTTTCGATAAGTCAATCTCCTCTGCTCTCCAGAAACAGTCGACCTGTTTTTTATACATTTTCCATATTTCATTATCTTGTATAGGAAACATTACGTAGCGAGAATCATTTTCGGTTAGAAGAGGCTCAGACGATTTACTAGTAGGTACGGAAACGGGCTTTAAAGACATTCTAAATGTTATAATATTATATATATTTATAATAATTTTATATCACTTTATAAAATCTTATAACAATTTTATAATGATTTTATAACAATTTTATTATAGATATATATTAGCATATTCAAAATATAATAAAATATAAATGGACGCATTTTCAGCATTAGGAGGTGTTTTTCAAGGGCTTTCGAACTTTCGTTCACGAGGAACTAGTAAATTAGATAACAAAAAAACAAACGTTGATGCTATGCCTGCTATGCCTGCTAGTAAACCACCTATTTTGAGTGCTATGCATGCTAGTAAACCACCAGGTATGGGCCCTATGCCTGTTAGTAAACCACCAGGTATGGGTGGTATATTTTCTAGAAAACCACCAGGTATGGGTGGTATGGGTGGTATGGGTGGTATGCCTCCTATCAAACAAGGAGGTTTAGGTGGTAGTAAAATATCTGCATCACAAATATTATCTGGTGGAATGCCTTGTAAATTTGAACTTTTAATGGAATTCTTTTGCTCTTTCTTTTTTACTTTTATTATATATTTTTTGGTCTTTGCTTTTGTACCATATGACGGTCTTATAACGAAAATTTTAGAATTTATACGTGATACTACAAAAAAATTTATGGACTTTTTATATACATTAATACCTAAGCCAGTTAAAAAAGCTGCTTCTAGGTTATTTCCAAAATTCGTTGTCAAATTTTTTAAAGAAACATTACCGAAATTATTAAGTAAAAAATCAGAAGAGTTGACGACACCATTAAAGAAAAAATTAAAAAAAATAAAAGATGATATAGATAAGAAAATAAATGGTGAAAAGAAAAAATTAGGAAAAAATAAAGACTTTATATCTGAAATGACTTTATATTATAACGAACAATATTTAATTATAAAAGGAAAACTTACAGCATTATGGGAAAAATTTAAGGATAAAATTGTTCCTGCATTAATTATGTCGTTTATATATTATATAATATGGTTTACATTTTTTAAACTTATACCGACTATATTGAAATATTTAATAAATGTTGCGCAACAATTTAAGCAACCATAGTCAATATTGTGTATAATAAAACATATAATAAAAATACATAATATAAATATATAATATACTTATGCTTGGTTTTATATTTAACTTTACGAGATATTTAATATATATTGGTTTGTTTATATTATTTATTCCTGATTTCTTTTTTACACTTCCTAATAACGGTAGCAGAGTTATGGTATCATTGGTTCATGGATTATTATATGCAGCAGCATTTACTCTTTTAAGTATAATGTTTAATATGAAACGCATTTACTTGTGTGCAAAATCATTAGGAACTGCAACAGTTTAAACAATAATTATTATTTTATAAATACGAATATAAATACAAATATAAATACGAATATAAATATATATAATAATATAATGGTAAAACCAACAATAAAAAGAGTTACATCCCCAAGAGTAAGAAGTAAGTCACCAAAAATAGATGATTTTATGAAAAATTCTATGATAAGTCCCGTATTTCAATATCCTGGAGAGAATTATCCTATTTCTCACCAATCTCATGCTCCTCATACTCCTCATACTTCTCATGCGGTTGAATATATGAGTGACAAGTCGGTACCCTCAGAAGATAGCGAAGGTTATACGAGTAGCGATGAATCATATATAGATAATGAAACGAATGAGATGATACCAATCGAAGAAACGTACGCCAATGCTACAAGAAAAAAGGATTTAAAAATTTATAGAATGAAAGATTTATTAGACAAGAAACGTAAACTAATGTTTGAGAAAGAAAGGGAAATAAAAGAACTAGGCAAACAAAACTCTTTTTTAGAAACTGTTGTACATGATTATGAAAACTATAACACTGTTATTTTAGAAGAAAAAATAAAACAAAAAAAGGCTCTCAAAATATTATCAGACCATATTAGGGAAATTTCTAAAAACATTAAGAATGATGAGTTTAAATTGAATCGCGTAAAAGTGGATCAGACTCTTTTACTTGATGAAATACAAAATATTCGCGATGAGATAGAATACGTTTTAAGTTCTAGTGGTAATAGTAAGAAATATATGTCATCTGACGATGAGTCTCAAACTGACTATAGGTTTTAACATTATTAGTGTTTAGTTTTTAGTGTTTAGTTTTTAGTGTTTAGTTTTTAGTGTTTAGTTTTTAGTGTTTAGTTTTTAGTGTTTAGTTTTTAGTGTTTAGTTTTTAGTGTTTAGTTTTTAGTGTTTAGTTTTTAGTATTCATATTAATAGTTTTATTAATATAAGTTAATAATAATTATAGATTTTAATTATTATTATTTTATAATACCTTTTTTCTATGTCATATATATAATACACATAAATGAAATCAAAAAGGTCTTCACCTAAATTTTCGAGTAACTCGATTGGTATTCTTTCAAATAAATATGTGTTATATGCTTCTTTCTTTTTTGCGATTGTAACAGCTGCTAACTATTTGCTGAGAAATAATTTAGAAGCTGTAGCCATTTTTATTATTATTGGTTTCTTGACCACATACTTTAGTAAAAATATGATTATTGTTTTACTGACAACCACTATTTTGACTAATTTTATTGTTATGTACAGAAATAGAAGCTATTCTATGATGGAGGGTTTTACTACAGCAGAAATTGCAATATTAAAAACCAAAATGGATGATGCAAAAGCTGCAATGGATAAAGAAACTGACGACACAAAGAAAGCTGCTCTTAAAGTAACATACGAAGCTGCAAAAAAAGCATATGATGAAGCTGTAGCTACTGCCGCTGCGGATGCATCTGCGGCTACTGCTGCCGCTGCTACTGCTGCCGCTGCTAATGCTAATCCTACTGCAACTACTACTACACCCACTGCTATACCCACTACTACTACAACCGGTTCTGATAATACTATGTCAATGGGAGCTCAGCCAGCGAATACTATGAAACAACCATTTACAACTAAAAATAATGTAAGGGATGGAATGTCACAGTTGAGCCCTGCTTCTGTAGGCGCTGAATCTGTTGACCCCATGATGCAAATCAAAGTTCCTGGTATGGCTACAGGATATAATGCGCAAAAGGAACAGGCATATAACACACTGGCTAGTGTAGGAGGAGGCGGTGGCGATATGTTGTCTCAACAGACTGAAATGATTAATAATCTTAAATCAATAGAACCTATTTTGAATACTGCTCAGAGTTTCCTTGATAAATTTGAAAATAGTTCTATTAGTAAAATGTTTTCAGGAAGTGGAGGGTTTCCAGGAATGTCTTTATTGACTGGTGGAGGAGCAAACAAAGCCAACCCTGCTCCTGTAGGAGGCTCTGCCTAAAGTATTAAACACATGAGATGTATGAGACTCGTGAGAAATTAAGAAATTCACAGGTAATTCATAATCCAATATAAAAATATAATATCTATATTTTTATATAATGACAAAGAAATGCCCTCCAGGCGTAATATGTTTTGAAAATATAACACTTGTGATATTCTTAGTTATTGCATGTATTATTATTTATTTAGCATATTCCCAATACAATAAAAACGCATCTACGTCAAATGGGAACTCGAATACAAACTCAAACTCAAACTCAAATATTATCGAAATATCTCGCAAAGATTACGGTGGTGGCGGAGGGGGTGGATTTTTAGATTTAATACCAAGTTTCGGTTCAGGATATACTCGCGGACCGGCAGACGTTTTATTAAATCCATATACTCCACCATTGCGGGACGATAGATACTTTAATCAATATGGAACAAGTGCATTGGGGGTCGCAATGGGTGGTGATATAAGAGGTGGAGTACCTATAAACGTACCGACACGGTCTGTAAATTCGGCATATCGTCAAGTGGGAATATTAACACGTGTTAATGGACCTGAAACGATTCTTTCTCTTATGGGAAGACCACTATTTCCAAGCCAGGATAAGTGGCAGTTTTATACCATGAGTGATAAAAATCATTCGGTTAAACTACCTGTAACATATAAAAGACGAAGCTGTACTAGTGACTTAGGATGTGATAATATTTACAATGGAGATACCGTTTATGTCGAAGGATATAATGACGCATTTAAAGCTACTATATATGATACTGCTATGCAATATTCAATTCCATATTACTAATAAAATAGTGTAATCATAATACAAATAATATATTTATAATTGATTTAGAGGTATTATATTATAAATATATAACCAATACACTATACTATCGTAACCTTATTAACAGTCATTATTATTACTTAACATGCTACCAATACCCAGTTTAGGTGGTATAGGTGATATTATTTTGATACAAAACTTAAAAACAGGAAATTATTATATAGATGTATTTATAATTCTTTTATTTTTATTTTTATTACATCATAGCGATGTTTATAAATATTTGACCGATATTATTAACATTATTTATTCTATGAATCGTGAAACGACAAAACAAATGATGATGTATTTTAAGAAAGGTAATATGCATCGAATAATGTATCAAGGTAATCAATATACTGTAGGATATCATTCTATAAATGTTGTTATTCATTATCCGGACCCCATGATACATATTCTGGATTATTATACAGACAAAATAGATAAGATGCGAAAAAAATCAGAAAAAGAGTTATCTGTTATAAATTTACGATATGTTGAAGTTATTGACAAAAACAACAATGCATCTAAAGTATACACTCCACGCACAAATTTGCCTATTGAAATAGAAAATGGAATATATATATCAATTGAAAAAGTATACTCACATAGAGAGAAAAAAAACTCAGAAGCACAAGATTTTAAGAAAATAAATTTTACAATTATGATGAGTAGAGATAAACGTGTAGATGAGATGTATAATTTCATTGAGAAATGCGAAAAGACATATAATAAAAAAATAGAAGACAGAATGACAGATAAAATATTTATATACGAGTTTCTACAGAGCGAGAATACTCGTTCGAGTAATAGTGACGACGACTGGAATGACGGAAGAAAAGACCAAAAACTGTCGAATATTTTGTGTTCAGAATATCAGTTAAACACGACAAAAGATTTGAAGAAAAATTGTTTTTTTACGGATGTTGATAAAATTATTAAACGGATTGAGTTTTTTATAAATAATAAATCTTGGTATGAGTCGCGCGGAATACCATATCAGCTTGGGTTTTTATTTTATGGACCACCTGGATGTGGTAAGACTTCTACTATCAAGGCGATTGCGCGAGAACTTGATAGACATATTGTAAATGTTAATGACATTGATAAAATTAAAAAAGTGTCGGATATTAAAAATATATTTTATGGTGACTATATTAATGGTAGACATATTCCGACACATAAGAGACTATATGTAATTGACGAATTTGATAAAATTTTAGACACTATTAGTGAAAAACCAGCAATTTCTAATGCGGCGGCGGCAATGAATGCAATGAGTGCTAACTTATTAAACGGAATTATGGGAATGGGAATGGGTATGTCTAGTGAAGCAGGTAGCGGAGTAATTGTTGTAGATAGTGATACGAGTAGTTGTGAAAATGGAAATGGAAATGGAGATGGAGTTGGTGGTAACGAAAATGGTAAAAGAAAGGCAACAAAAAAAGATGAGGATGGAGCTATAAAAGGAAAACAAAATGGTCCTTCGCAGTCTCTTATGAAACAAAAATCCGTAATAAATGATGCGGATATACTTACAATCATGGATGGGTTGGTTGAAACAAGTGGTAGAATTATTATATGCACAGCGAATGAACCTAGTAAAATTAGCGAACCATTTAAACGACCCGGTAGGTTGGATGAACATATAGAGTTTACAAAATGTACACGAAGCATGATAGTACAATTATTAGAATTATTTTATTGTACAACGCTAAGTGAAGAACAAGCAGCAAAAATAAACAATACTGAAAATGATATTCAGTTTAAATATTCACCTGCAGAAATAAATAAATTTTGTTTTAATAATTTAACAAATGTGGATGATGTTATTAATGAAATCATGCTTTGAGTGGATACAACTATAGTATGTATGCAACTATAGTATGTATACAGTAATTTAATAATGATGCGTTATCATTATTAAATTATATAATTTGCACAGTTACTGTTAGCGTAGTTTACTTATAACGTCTTTACTTTAGTAAATTTAATTTTTTTACTAGTTGAATTTTTCCTTTTTTTTGTTTTATTTTTATTGGATTTTTTATTCTTTTTAGAATTACTCTTACTTTTCGTTGAACCACCACCCAAAAATTCACCTTTATTTTTAGGTTTTTTAGCAACTGTTGGGTCTGCAACAGCAACACCTTCGGGTAGAACAGTATCACCAGAAGGTGCACCAGAAGGTTCAACAGAATCAGCAGTAGCACCTTCTTTAGCAGCAGCGGGAGCATCAGCCTTTGATTCAGCCTTTGCCCTTGCTTCAGCATCAGCCTTTGCTTCATCAGCAGCCTTGGCTTTTACAGCAACAGCAGCAGCCTTTGCTTCATCAGCAGCTTTCGCTTCAGCAGCAGCCTTTGCTTCAGCGGCAGCCTTTGCTTCATCAGCAGCCTTCGCTTCATCAGCAGCTTTCGCTTCAGCAGCAGCCTTTGCTTCAGCATCAGCCTTTGCTTGAGCGGCAGCCTTTGCTTCAGCATCAGCTTTGGCTTCAGCATCAGTCTTTGCTTCAGCAGCAGGAGGAGCTTTAGGAGGAGGAGCATTACTATCATCTTCTTCAATAGCATCTTTGCGATTTGTTAACAAATTACTCGGATGGTTACCCAAATGCTGTATCATTTCAGGGTCCATACATGACGCAATTAGTTCATTTAATTTAAGAGTAACTGTAACAACTAAATCTTCACCATTACATACTATACTTGTATTATTGCCGCATGAATCGTTTCCTATCCCGGAGCCCGTTCCTGAAGCCGATAAACTACCTTGTCTACCAAGACTACTGAAAAAATTACCTAGAAAATTAGAAGAGGATGATGGTCCGCCGGATGGTCCGCCTGATGGTCCGCCGGATGGTCCACCCTGTTGTCTATTTGCAATATCAGAAGAACCTGGAGATTTTACCATTTTAGAAGATAAAGCTAATTTTTTTTCTTCTTCTTCTGGATCATAACTTAACACCACAGTATTCAAATCTTCATTGTATTGGTTTGTAATGTTGGCTGGGATAAATCCTTGTTTACCTACCATATTTATACTATATTTAATAATATCTTCCGCTTTCTGTATATCCTGGGGTGTTGGAGGAGCGCCACCTTCCAAAAATTCTCGACTTGCATCATCTTCTATATTTCGCTTGACTGTAGAGTCGCCTAATGTTTGTCTTCGTTCATTAATATCTTTTATTTCTGGAGATGACAACGCCAATAGTAATAACGTATAAAGTTCTTTAGGATTATTGGGCATCAAATTTAGAATAAATACAATCTGTGGAACTATTTTATAAGGTATATTTTTATCATTTAAAAATATCCTAGATTCTACTGGTCTTTTATAAAGATTTCTTATAAAATTTACAGCTTTTGTACGATTAACTACCCCATTTACTATACATGCAGCATTAAATTCTTTTCTAATTTTATCAGACATTCTAGTAAAATCACTCTTACGTTGAGCAAAAGACACCATTTTTAATTTATAAGTATTATCTTTACATCCGGCACTAGTATTTAGTCCATATTTTTCCATTTCTTCTTTTAAAGCCTTAAATATACTATCAGGATTATTAAGATCATTGTCATTTTTACTTTTTAATAACTGAATAACCGGGTCAAAATTAAGTGGAGTCATTACTTTATCCAGTGTCATGTATGACGGAAGACTATATGAAGGCAAGTTAAAATCCATGCCTATGTCGGCTTCCGTTGAACCAATTGTAAAGGCGTTTTTTACCTTTTTTAAACCTTCTTGAAATTTTCTAATAGTGGGAAATCTATAACCATTCGATAAAAAAGGTATCTTTTCATCATCACAACTAAATGTAAACTTTCCCGATAAACCTGCTTTTAATTCATCATTTCTACACTGCAATACTTCTTCTCTAGTATTCCAATCAGCAAAACTATATGAATCATTATCATAGTCAAATGTAAGATATTTAATACCTCGTAAAGTAATAACGTTAAGATATGCTTGAGGTGTCATTTTCAAAGTTTGTGATTCTTTTGAAGCCATAATATTCATATTTGTTTTTCTAAAATCTTTCATATTCATTTCCTCGTCATTACCTTTTTCATTCGTCTTCTTTCCAGGTTTAAATCCACAAACAATGGCGTATACTATTTTTCCATTATAAACAAATCGAATAGCATCACCAATCTGAATATCAACATAAGCTTCTGATTCTTCCGAAGTAATTTCTTTATCATCGTCATCGCCTGGAGTGTCTACCACAGATGTATCTATATGTTGAACAACCTTTTTACTTATTCTTACCACCATATTATTTAATCCCGTCCCTCCACTAACCATACACATAGGGGCCATGAGGTTATAATTTTCAGTTCCAAACATATCGGATAACGTTCCACCGGTTTGAATATCAGGTGTTGTACCACCAGTTAATGCATTTGCTATTACGCTGGCTACACCTACAGTTGCTCCTGCTGCAGCATGAGCCGTGCTAATATTTACGCCTGCATCGAGGTAGGGTGAATCACCACGTTTAGTAACGTTTACTGTTCTTGGTGATTCGGGAGTATTTAAGTTTTTAGCATCACCTACTCCAGTAGATACAGATGTAACTTCACCTTTTTTGTCTACACTGGTAGGAACTATAGTACTTACTGTAGGACTTTGTTCAAATTTATCGGTTCTTTGTGACATTTGTATAAGTATTTTACTAATGTTATCCACATTTATTTTACTAAGACCGCTGTCTTTAAAATCTCTATAAATAGCCTGAATGAATTTATTTCTAAAATCTATAATACTATCTCTAGAAAAAATATCAGAAAATTTAACAATTTCTTTTTTTGTTTTACTGACTATTTTTTGAAGCCCCATTTTGTCATCAGGTTTAACAAGTGTCTTATTAAACATATCTTTTGTATCAGTACCGCACAGTGATATATCTTTAACCATTCCGACATACTGTTTATCAAATCCTCCCTTTGGTATAGAAGTATCATTAATGTATTTTACATAATATTCCAAAACCATTCTAGCCAAACTATTCATAGAATTCAATTTATTAGCATACTTTTTAGAACCCGATTGAAGTGCAACTACCATGTCATCGTATCCAAACATAAACTCACGGACTTTCATTATTTTTGTAATTTTTTTTTTAATGTTTATGAGGAGGTATTCACAGAAAAAATTTCTATAAAATATATTATTTGGACCCATGGTACCAATCGGATTTGAATTTTCAATTTCTAATTTTATTGTTACCATGTCTTTTGGAATTATCTGTAAGTCTAATGGAATAGTTATATTTTTGAATATGATACTAAACCATTCGCCTTTTTTTAATAAAAGAAGTATAGAATCACCTTCTCTTCTGGATGCATCTCCAGTTGCATAATGTTCAGAGTCTTCATCTATTGTATCACTTCTCTTTTTTTCAACTCCATTATTACTTTGATTTATAGTATAATTATTTAAATTAAAATCAAACTGCATAAAATTTTCAAATTCATCTTTTTTAAAAATTTTTTTTACTTTTTTTACTTTTTCTTTCGGGTTATCATCACTCATAATAAAATTTTTAGTATCAGCTTTAGTATAATGATGAGAATATGCTTTAAAAGGACTACCCGCGGTTAATGGATTAAGATTTAAAAAAAGTTTATCTGAAAAATCAATTCTTTTTTTTTTATCTTTTGCTAATTCCTCGATAAAAGCTGTTTCATCAAGAGAAGCAGGTGTGGAATCTTTAAAAATTTCATTTATTTTTTTATCTAACTCATTATATTTAGCATAATATATACCACTAGCCTTTATGGGTGCCTCATCACTTTCATCATCACTTTCACCATCACCTTCATCATCACTTTTACTTTTACTATTAATATAAGATGTGCTAGCCTTATCAATATTTACAGGAGGAGATAACAGACATGAAGTTCTTGACCCTTCTGTTTCCGTATCACTAAAAATCATTTCATCTTTGAAAAATAATTTTACACTTAATTTATTATTACAATAAAAATTTAAATATTGTTCTTTGTCGGTATGCTCTGTCCATAATGCCCCCTTAGGAACAGATTCCGGCATTCTTAGGGTAAAAATTACATCATATACGTCGATAATATCTGTATGTCTAATTTCAGGAACACATTTTAAAAAATCAATATCTTCTTTTCCAGAACTAGGAGTAAATGCATCCTTTGAGAAAACTGATGATAAAAACCTAGATTTTGATTTAATTTTTGAAAAAAGTCCAGTTTTTTGTAAATCCTGTTTAGCTGCTGTAGACATACTATTATAGTAACTATATATTTAGTTATATATTTTTAATTTTATGCTTTAATTAAATATTAAATTAAATATTTTCACCTATATAAAATATATTTAGTATAATAATAATATATCAATACGTAAATAGAAATATGTCACAACCATGTGATTTTCCAATAAACATAGACACTACAGTAAAAGCCGAAAACTGTAACATGTACTGCGACTATAAGTATGAATATAATGACAGTTCATGCGTAGTATATAACGCTGGAGATATGCTAAAAATAAAGTATGATTTAAAATCAGATGGAACAGTTTCACAGGCATTTCTAAATAAAAAAAAATATAATGTTTCTGGTATACAAATATTCCAACCATCTAAAAATACGTATAAAGGTACTAGAGCAGATATCGAATTTGTAATACGTCACGAAGGTGACAATAAAGAGCAGTTACTTGTATCAATACCATTCATAGTATCTGCCGGGTCATCTGCATCTTCAAATTTAAAATCTGGTGGACTAGTTTTAGACAATATTATAAATGAATTTATAAAACAAAGTGCCGGTAGAACTTTTAACAGCAACGAAGGATATCAAGTCAATATAAATAACTTTAACTTAAATAATTTTATACCGAATACCCCTTATTATTTTTTCTATGTTAATACCGCTACCTGTAAGCAAAGCAATATTGTTTTTGACATGTTAAAAAGTGGACAGACCATTAGCCAAACAGCTGTTGATAAATTAAATAAGGCCTTATTCAGTAATAGAATTACATCATCATACCCTGCTGTTACAACCCAAACATTGTATATCAATTCCAATGGTCCTAATTTTCAAGGTACAGCATCAGATGATAAAATATACATAGATTGTCAACCCACAGGTGAAGAGGGAAAAGAACTATATAAAGAAACCAAAGACATTGGAAAAGAGTCGCGAGAGCAAGGTTTAAAACTAATTACCTCTTTAATGGAGTCAGGTTCTGTTCAATTTATTTTAGCAATAGTTTTAGGAATTATTGTAATTGGTGTAGGAAAAAGGGCATTTAATAGAACATAAAACCGGTAATAAAATAATTATGTGTAAAACTATATAACTATAAAACTATAAAACTATATAACTATATAACTATAAAACTATAAAACTATGTAAAACAAGATGTTTATTAATATTTTAAATATTAAATATTAATAAAAAATTAACACATGTATTATAGTCTCGCGATTATACAACTCCTGTATAGTTTACATTTGCTGCATCATGCAAGTCATCTAAAACGGGAGTAAATGTTTTAGGACCCATGGCTGGACCAGACTGTAGTGGAGCCATTTTTTGGACGACTTCCTCTTCTAAAGTAACAGGAAACTGGTTAAAAGCGGACAAATGTTGGCCTTTAACGTTTTCGCTAGGCAGGAATTTAGTCATAGCCAGCGATCCGGTAGCTATACTAGAACGCTTAAACAGGAGATAAATAGCGAAAATGCCGACAAGTGTAACTAAAGGATGAAGATTTACAGCCATAAATGCGAATAAACCAATAACGATAACGTACCCTAGAGTAGAGTCTATTAAATTAGCAAGTGGTTCGGGTGTTTGTATATTAAAAATAATATAAATAACAAAAAGAATGAGTAACAAAGATTGTCCATTCATTAGTTGATTAACACTAACATTTTTTTTCAACATTTCCGTATATCATAATATTATATTTTTTATTTATCAATTATTTTAGAATAATTTCAAAATAGTTAAAATTGAAAATGGCTAAATAAAAATAGCAACACTAGTAAACAAAATATTTTATCTTCAAAAAGAAACAACGCATAGTAACCAACATGAAGAAAAACTCAACTTTACCTGTTTCAAAAAATAATTCTTCAGAGCAAAAAAATAGTAACAAAGAAGGCCATGATAATAACAGTAATAACAATAATAACAATAATAACAACAGTAATAATAAAGGGAAAAAAGATGACAACTATTCGACCTACTTGGGTGAAAAAGGATATTCAATTTTCAAAGAATGTTTATCAGTGGAAGAACAGCATTTTATAAGAACAGAGTTAACCGTAAAACCGTTTATTCCTAAATCGCCGATACAACCCAATCCGTTTCCTATATATCTGGAGTCTCCACTTAAATTGTATATGCCGCGGTATTTTGGAATAGACACATATGGTCCACCGGATAGAGTACTTATATACCCAGGAAAAAATATTTCGTTAGAATTCAGCGGTGATTTGCGTCCATATCAAACGGCGATAGTAGATAAGTATATAAAACATGTTGGCGATTGTGGTGGTGGATTATTAGACGTAGACCCAGGTAAAGGCAAAACGGTTATGGCGTTAAATATAGTGGCGAAGCTAGGAAAGTGTGCGCTTGTTATTGTACACAAGTCATTTCTACTAAACCAGTGGATAGAGCGAATAGAACAGTTTCTGCCGGGTGCACGTGTTGGTAAAATACAAGGGCAAATATTGGACATAGAGAATAAAGATATTGTGATTGGAATGCTTCAGTCGCTATCAATGAAGGAATACCCGAAAGACACATTTCGGAATTTCGGGTTAGCGATATACGACGAATGTTTCCCGCGAAATACACTTATACATACTTCACGCGGACCTATGGAAATCGGTGCTTTATATGACATGTGGGTTAAGCGTTCTATATCGCTTGGTATATCTAGTAAGTATGTTAGAGTGGAGAAGGATGCTGATAAACTGGTAGACACGTTGCCGAAAATCCTGAGCTTCAATCAAGCAACCTTACGATTTGAATGGGGACAAATGACGCGTGCATGGAAAAGGCACAAGAAGGAGCTTATTAAAGTATACTTGATGTGCGGTTCATTTGTTTGTACACCAGAGCATAAGATATTGACTACGAAAGGGTATAAGTGTGCCGATGAGCTAATAATTGACGATTATATTGAATGTATGTATAATTCTACCGGTGACATTCATGTTGATATTGGTAGTTTTAAACTATATAAATCGTTATCACCAAAAGGTATGTTAACGGCAACGGCATTTCTATACTGGGAGAAATATAGACCAATTGAAAGTACAGAAAATGAGCAAATTTTTGGAAAATCAGAGGACGGATATGAAGTATTCGATATCGAGGTGAAAGACAACCATAATTTCATATTAAAAATGGCGGATGGAATGCGTCTTCATCCGATAGTAAGCAATTGTCATCACATGGGGGCGGAGGTATTTTCTAGATGTATGATGAAAGTGAATACGACATATACGCTGGGATTATCGGGGACAATGGAGCGGAAGGACGGATTAACGAAAGTATTTGAGATGTTTATTGGGCCGGTAGTTCATAAAGAGAAGACAGAATCTGAACATAGTGTAGTAGTGAAGGGTATCGTATACAATGTGGACGACGAGGAGTTTAATGAGACGCAACATGACTATATGGGTAATCCTAAATTCAGCACGATGATTTCTAAACTGTGTAGTTATAGCCATAGAAGCGAGTTTATTTTGCGTGTATTGGTATCGGAACTAGAGGTGAATCCCGAGCAACAGTTTATGATATTGGCGCATAATAAGTCATTGATTACATATTTGCATGATGCAATAGCGCATCGAAATATAGCAGGAGGTTCAGTTGGATATTATATTGGTGGGATGAAAGAAGCAGCGCTTAAGCAAAGTGAGGGAAAAAAGGTGATTATAGCTACGTATGCGATGGCGTCGGAAGGATTGGATATTAAGACTCTTACAAGTTTGATATTGGCGTCGCCGAAGACAGATGTGTGTCAATCGGTGGGGCGAATATTGCGACAAAAGCATAGTTCACCTCTTGTTATTGATATTATAGACGAACATGATATTTTCATGAGTCAGTGGTATAAACGACGAAAATATTATAAGTCACAGAATTATAAGATTTTGGTATGCGATAATCATGAATATACGGATGGACATAATAAAGACTTGTCCATGTGGAAAGTGTCATGGGAGCCGAAAAGCAGTGTATCGAAAAAGACACACCCAGCACAAACATCGGGGCAAAAAAGTATAGCGGAGCAACTTATGCTTACACTTTCAATACCAAAAAAGAGTGATAACGGTCGCAGAGAATGTGATGAATTCGAAAAAGAAGAGGAAGAACATGAAAGTAAACGTAAAAAAGGAAAGGGAAAATCGGGACTAGCCGATAAAGGCTGTTTATTAGATGTGTCTGCATTATTTAAAGAATAGGGTACATTTGCTAAATAATTTAATTACCACCGGTTAAACTGTTATAAGGCATAAAAGGAGCAGGATTAGCGAGAGCACTCATATTGGGAGCCAAGTTAAAACCAGGAGTTCTATACCCTAGAGTAAATGGAGTATTTCCCATATACTGGTGGTATCCACCGGCTTGTGCTCTTCTTCCTCTGACTTTCTTGGAATGCGAATGTCTTCGCGAACGTCTATGCTTAACTCGGTGCTTAAGACTGCGTTTGCGAGCATATTTTTTTGATGAATGAGAGCGTCTATGCTTTCTGCTAAGCTTTCCACTATGCTTACGGCGTCTTCCACCGCCCTTCATCATACCATAAGAACTACTCAAAGGTTGCTGAATAGCACTGGGGCTTCCATTACCACCACTTATAGAATATAATCCTGCACCCCTTAAAGCTGCAGGACTTCCTCCAACTTCACCATACTGGGTATTTCCTCCATTTGCAACACCACCAGTTTGGTCAGTTGTAAAGGTTCCTCCATGAGCATTTGCTTTATTCAAAAATTCTGTTGGATTCAATGATAACATTATATAAAATAATATATATTTATAAAATATTTTATTTTAGATATAGGTAGAGATATATAGATAGAGATATATAGATAGAGATATATAGACAACATAAATACATAGTTTTCATCATAAATATATTTTTATATAACAGAAACAGGAACCCATTTTTTAAATTTATAGTTGAAAATACAACGCATTTTAATTATTTTATTTAAATCTACAAATTTATCGATTTGTATATTTTCAAATTCATATTCTTCATCACTTTCTTCTAAACTATCCAAGTTACTATTTTCTTTAATATTCCTGAATAATGTATTCATTAAAACACTTGTTTTATAGTCAGGTATATGCGCTATTTCCATTGAAATAACATCAAAATTTATAGTACTATTTTGATATAAGTAATAAATATCATTTTGTAAATCCGGTTTTATAAAGAAAGTTTTATATATTTCATTCGATGTTGCTTTTTGTTTTATCGGTTCAATGTACGCTGCTGGTTTTTCATCGTACTTACTTGTATGTGTAGCATAATTTTCGCTAGTATTATTACTGCTATTTTTATTTGAACCATTTACACCATTTACACCATTACTAACCACACTATTGTTGCTAAAATGATAAAACTCGGTAATAGATTGATGTGTTTTTTTCTCCTCAAAGTACTTATACTGAATAGAATAAACAGAATAAGGTAAATCCATAGCTTTATCATAAGCTTCCGTAAAATCGGTAGTCATGACAGGTAATCCAAAAACAATACCATTATTACAAAAAGACATATTATAATTCAACTTTGTATCAAATATATTTTTAACTACTTTTAATTTATCCTGATAACTATAGTCAGATATATCATCTCCTTTATAGTAAAAAATATCTTCTACAGAAAAAATTTCATTACTACATATATTTTTTTTCTCACTGTTTTCAGGGCTTGTCCTAAATAATGTTCCATAAAATATTGTTCCATACGATAACACATCATCAAATGAAACATGACGATAAAATATATTCATTATTTTATTCTGATACCCTACTTCAAGAAAAATACAAATATTTTTTCTGTTTCTATGCGTAAACCATGCAAAGTATTTTTTACCTTTTGGAATAATTACATATACATCTGATAAAACTTTCTTATGAGTACTTTTTTCATAAGAAAATTTAACGGTTGAAGGGAAATTTCGCAATATTTCATTCTGTTCATCAAATGACAATGATGTAGATGAATCGGGTAACTCCCTTTTACTACTATATGGCTTTCTATTATTAAAGCTAGTTGACATCATGGGTTGTGGACTCGCGACTCGTGAATATTGTAATGTATTATAATATTAAAATATCTTTAACTATGTTACATATATTATATACCTTAGTCACACACTGGCTTTAATAATATTAAAAAGGTGAATATGCCGAAGCATATGATGATGACATAGAAGGTGTACCGTAATCAGGTGGAACATTTGAGTTACTACTATTTATATTGGGCATATAGTTAGGTATATTATTTACTCGTGTAGATATACCATTTGCGCCTACATTTGTCATAATATTATTAGGGGAGTATACACTACTAGATGATTCATTTTGTGGATTTATAATATTTGTATTTTCAATATTACTACTGTTGTTACTGTTGTTACTGTTATTACTGTTGCTATTATTGCTAGAAACATTTAATTCTTTTAAATATTTTTTTAGTTCATCTTTCATATTAGATGAGTTTGAGTTATTAGTACTTTCAGAATTGTTATTAGTGTCTTCTCCTAAATTTTGTACTCCTCCATCTCCTGCACTTTTAAGTGAATTATAAATTGTATTGTATTTTTCCTGAGGTTTATTTACTAAATCTTTTAACTTTGGAGAAGTTAATGTTGTCTTAAAAAATGAATATAAATAATGAAGTAAAAATATTAATAATAATGAAATCATAGTAACTTTTATTATCCAGCCCCACATTTAACTATTGTATATAATTACCTATATAAGTTTAACCTCGATAAAAACGACAATATTTCATCTTTTACAAATTTATTTAATTCTGTTTTTTTATTTTCATTATTAGTTACTTCTGCAGATGTAATCAGTACATAAAAATCATATATAGATTCATTTTCCATTTCTATAACAAATTTTATATTTGACTTAGTATCATTTTTATATGTTCTAACTGTTTTATATTTTATATTATGATGATATGGTATTTGATATGAGGGTGTATCATAGCGTTTCATATAAGAACCATCGAGTAATAACTTTAAATTATTATTAATAGTTAATTCCTTAATATGTTTGTCAATTGGATACAACTGAAATAGATTATTATTTACCATTTCAAATATTCCTGTAGAGCTATAAATTATAATTTTACTACTTTCATCTACTAAATATTTTGATATATCAATAGTATTTGATTTATTTGTCTTGTTTCCTATTCTTTTATCATGATTTATAATATCACTTATTTTATTTATTGAAATATTTGGGAAGTAAACTTTTATCGGAGTTGGTCTATCAGTGGTGTAATTTGTCTTTTTATCTACTTTTATATTTTTTTTAATACTATGGTGTTGTTTTTTATCATGTAATGTTTCCATTTATACTGTATATATGGTATAGTATTTATATTTATATCTCTTTAAGTTGAACTTTATATATTATATGAGAAACTATTTAAACCGATTGCATTCAAATGATATATTCTAGCACTTACTCAACAAAGATGGAAAACAATTGTGAAAAAAAATCAAAATCAAGAATTGTGAAATCTGAAACCGCAAAATCTGAAACCGCAAAATCTGAAAAAATAAATGTAAAACTTAATAAAAGTGTTGTTGATGAAAATAGTAAAGGTGAGAGCAAAAAAGTGAAAAATAAAGATAATAATATTACATTTATTATTGTTGAAAAGAATGGAAGTTTAAAAGATGCCGATATCAAAGATAGTTTAATTTGTGCCGAAGAGTTATCAAAAAAATGTAAGTTTAAGAAAGTCGATGGATTTATTAAAAGAACAGAGTGGAGTTATTCTTCAAAAAACGAAGAGGAAAACTCTACAAGCAAAGTAACCGTAGAACTATGGGCAAAAGATGATGGAGTAGCAAATCATGAAAATAAGTACGAGTTCCCTCCACCGGTTGACACAGAATTGTTTTTTGGTGCATGCGCACTCATTGCACGTGACACTAAAAATAACTATGTGAATTTGACAAAAGATAAATGGAATAAAATTTATGAATATTTATTTGGAGGCTTTGAATCGTTGGTTGCGAATGAAGATGATGATGATGAGGAGGAAGATGAGTTAGAGTCAGTTCCTAAAAATAGGAAAACTCGTGATGGGTATTTAAAAGATGGATTTGTAGTAGACGGAGGAGCTGGATGTGACTCTGACGTAGATGTTGCAGGCAACGCTGATGAAAATGGTAGCGAGGATGATGACGTTGATAGTGACACCGATAGTGACAAGTCTTCGGAAAATGGTAGTAACGATGGTGAAGTAGATGGTGAAGTAGATGGTGATGTAGATGGCGGCATAGATGGTGTATACTTTAAAAAAAATAGAAATATTTTAACTAAAGGTAAGTTAATTAAAACTAAACCCAAAAATAAAAATAGTATAGTTGATATTGATAAACATACATTAAAAGATGAAGATGATGATAACTCAGGATGGAAAACAGATGAGTCGAGTGAACTAAGTGAAGAAGAGTATTCGTATAGTAAGTAGAGGATAATAATGGATAATAATGGATAACTATGTAAAACTTTTTTAATTTATTTATAAATGAATATTTATAAATGAATATTTTTAAATAATTGATAAATATTTTTTATCAATTATTATATATAGTATACTTTACGATGTTTGACAAACTTTGCACTCCTGCTCAAATTTATCTTATTATATCATTTATTTTAATGATACTTTCTTATTTTGGATTAAATGCGATATCTCAGCAGATTTCGTTGAACCAAACAAATAATTCATTTTTACAGAGTCTTAATTTTACATACCAAAAAGATGCAAGAACATCATATGTAGTTCAAGCCGTACTTATTGTTTTGTGGACATGGGTTTTATCATACTTATGCAAAAAGGGATTTAGCAATCTTTCATGGTTTTTGGTTCTTCTTCCTTGGGTTCTTATGTTTCTTGCTTTCTTTATATACATACTTGAAACTACTAAGAGAATCTTTTTTAACACAACAGGTTCACTCTCATCTGCTTTGAACCTCCCTTAAATTAGTGTTTCTATATTTCCATATTTCCATATTTCCATATTTTATATATATAGGAAAATTGAATAAAGACAATATGATTGTTATTAATATACAAACTAGCTTAGTTAATAACAACCACAACCATAACCACATTCCAACTACAATAAAAATGCGTCAAATAACAAATCCTCTTCAATTTCGTGAAAATATTCGTGCAAAGTTAACTAGTACTGTTAAAGATTTAGAAATTGCGACAAATCTTGAAAAAGGTATTTTCAATAGTTCTTTAGGAAAAGCAAAAGAAAAATGTATTGTAAGAAAATGGGATAATATATACTTTGTCGCAATTTACTTAGACCTTCTTCGCACAATATATGTGAATTTAAAAAATGAAAGAATACTAAATATGCTGCAGAATCGCGAATTTCAGGCTCACAAGCTAGCCTTTATGACTCACCAAGAGATGAGTCCGGAAAAATGGGAAAAATTAATCGAAGATAAGAAAATTCGTGACCAGAATAAGTACGAACCAAAATTAGAAGCATCTACTGACAAATTCACATGTCGCAAATGTTACTCAAAAAAATGTACTTACTATCAACTACAAACAAGGTCTGCTGATGAACCCATGACTACGTTTGTTTCGTGCCTCGACTGTGGAAAACGCTGGAAGTGTTAAATAACAATTTCTAAATCCTCAACCATCCAATATTCCGAACCACGGTTAGGTAAAGGTCGTCTGATTATAAATGGTATTTTTTTCTCTTCTAGTTCTCTTATAGCAATAAGATAACCATCAATAACACCTTCGGGTACTTTTACAAACGGAGTAGCACCATCGTTGATTTGTTTTGCTCGCTGTCCCAAAATTCTTGTTTTCTCATATTTTGTCAACATGGGCAATGTTTTGTGCAAGCTATCTACGATTACACCATTCGCATCTCGAACAACACGAGCCAAATTGTAAATCTCATCATAATTTTGTATAAGACTTTCGGGATGAAATTTTACTAAATAATCTTCTCTTAGTTCTTTATCAAATTTTTTCAATTTTGACTCATCATCGTCATCGTCACCATCACCAGCATCCATATTTTCATCATCACCGTCTCCATCTTCGTCACTATTATATGCTAACTCCTCTTCCGTAGGTTGAACTTGAACTCCACGTAACTTTTTTTTCCTAGAGGATGCTTTTGATGATGCTGCTGCAGCTGCCGAAGCAACAGACTGTCCTTTGCGTCTGCCTGGTTTGTCAACATTCGCTTTTCCCGCTTCAACAGCTGCAGAACCGGTATCGCTTGCTATACCACTAACTGCATTTTTTAAACTTCCCAATAGTTTTGAAAATCCACTTTTGAGATTTGGTTTTTCTTCGCCTTCGCCTTCGCCTTCGCCTTCACCTTCGCCTTCTCCTTCGCTATCATCTCCTTCAGTTTCGGTTTCGGTTTCCGAACCAGATATAACATCGGGATTATCTGAAACATCTTCTCCAAATCCTAGTATTGATTTTACTTTATTTTTGAGATTTGTAGGGCTTCCTTCACTCTGGTCATCGCTTGTTTCTCCTTCGTCATCAGAAACAAACTCAGAGGCTGAATCATTCTTCGGTTTATCTGATGCTTGCATTGGTTTGTTTATATGTCTCTTATATATAATATATTGCGTTGATTTTATTTCAATTTTATATTAATAATATTAAAGCAGATATAACCCAAATATAACCCAAATATAACCCAAATACATAAAAAATATTTACTATAGTATAATATCATTTCTAAATATTATACAATACTATAAACGTAACGGTAATATAAATTATTACATCGA
>Ga0315284_10000429_pt1 | contig 57788 bp, 55 predicted proteins | sample YL17G09_16_MG_FD_203696 | JGI IMG/M metagenome (GOLD analysis project Ga0315284, IMG submission 203696) | Sediment microbial communities from Yellowstone Lake, YNP, Wyoming, USA - YL17G09_16 | ecosystem: Environmental > Aquatic > Freshwater > Lake > Sediment | place: USA: Wyoming | collected...
GATCACGAGATTCTTTCCGAAGATGTCGACCGCGTCGTTAAAGAATCAATGGCGTTCAATTTGCCGGTGGGATGGCAGATTATTCACTCGTTTCCGCGCGGGTTTGTTATCGATGACATTGAAGTTGACGGTACGGCCGTTGAAGGATTGTCTGGCCGTAAGCTTGCCGCCAACGTTGTACTCATTGCGGTTTTTTCGTCCGCATACAAAAATTTCGTTCGTCTCACCAATTTAGTGTTGGGGAAGAAAGGGGACATCGGCGGGAATGTTTTTTTTGCACCGCTTGCCAGCGATCGGGCGGTGTTGACCAGAAACCAGCGGGAACTGGGAGTGGTACTTGTGGATGTTGGATTTGGGACGACCAGCATCGTTGCCTATCAGGACGGCAAGATGCTCAACGCAGTCGTACTGCCGGTGGGATCCGGACTCATCACCAGTGACCTTGCCATTGGTCTCAAGTGTTCGATAGAAGCTGCGGAGAAAATCAAATGTCAGCTGGGAGCTGCGTTGTCGCGCGGTGTTTCGGTCAAGGACGTTATTGACCTTTCCGAATATGAGGAAGGGCAGACCGCGACGGTTTCACGGCGGTTTGTGGCGGAGATTATCGAAGCACGGACCCGCGAGATTTTCTCACTGGTAAAAGAGCAGGTGTCGGCCATGGACAAGTCATTGCATTTTCCGGCGGGGGTTGTGGTGACCGGCGGAGGAGCAAAACTCCCCGGCATTCTTGATATCGTGCGTCAGGAACTTCGTCTCCCCGCTCACGTGGGATTTCCTCGCATTGACGAACTGGAATTCTCCAATGCGACTGTTCAGGAAACGCTCAATGATCCGGAGATGTCCGTAGCATGCGGTCTTTTACTGCACCGCCTGGATATGTTGCGCCCCGGCGGCTTGGGCCGCAAGGAAACACGTGAGATTTTAGAACCGTGGTACAAACGGATACTCAGGACCATTCTCGCCCTCGATTAGGTGATTTTTAGTATGTCTAAAAGAAAGAAGGTCAAGCGTCCGCATTCCGTGAGGAGAAAGAAGATTGCTTTCGGACACCGTCGCAGAAATCCGCCGGCGAAGAGAAGGACATCACGCACGGCGGCGGGAAAAGGCAGGCGTACGCGGTTCGCCCTTCAGCGGGTGCACCGATCGGGCCCGACGCGCATTAAGGTTATTGGAGTCGGTGGAGGAGGGGGCAACGCAGTGTCGCGGATGGTCGGATCACTTCCGCGGGGCGTTGAGTTGATTGCCGTCAACACGGACGTGCAGGATCTTGAACATTGTCGGGTGCGCCGCAAGGTGTGTATCGGGAAGAAAACCACGCGCGGCCTTGGAGCAGGAATGAATCCCGAACTCGGGCGCCAGTCTGCAGAAGAAAGTCGCAGTGACATTGAGCGTGCGCTTGCCAGTGCTGACATTGTTTTTCTGACGGCGGGTTTTGGCGGCGGGACTGGGAGCGGCGCCACGCCGGTTATCGCGGAAATCGCGAAAGAGATGGGCATTGTTACCATTGCGGTTGTCACTAAACCGTTCACGTTTGAGGGTGCGCAGCGCGCGCGCATTGCGCAAGACGCTCTCGAATCGCTTCGCGATCGTGTCGATGCGTTTATCACCGTACCCAACGATAGAATTTTTTCACTGATCAGCAAGGATACGTCGCTGCACAAAGCATTTCTTGCCATCGACGAAGTACTCAGGCATGCCGTCGGAGGAATTTCGGAGATTATTCTTGCCCCCGGCATCATCAACGTAGATTTCGCCGACGTCAGAGCGATTGTTACCAACTCCGGTCCCGCGCTTATCGGTATTGGCATTGCATCGGGTAAGGAGCGTGCCGCTACGGCCGCCAATGCCGCTGTCAATTCACCTCTATTGGAGTCGTCACTTGAGGGAGCACGGGGAGTACTCTTCAGTATTTGCGGCAGGAGGGATCTTAAAATGAACGAAGTGCACGATATCGCCCGCATGGTAGCGGACAACGTTGACTCGGAGGCGAAGATCATCTTCGGAACGTATCACGACAGCCGTCTTCCCAAGGGGTATATCAAAGTGACGCTCATCGCAACCGGGTTTGGAGGAGCTTTTGGACGCAACTACACTCTTTTTGGAGGTTTTGAGGCGACTGGCGGAGGTGAATCACCTATTGACAGAGCGTCACGGGCGGTGTTCCAGAAAAAATCTGTGGATATCTCGGCTCGCGAAGGAACGGGTCGTGATAGAATAGAGGCATCCAACGATGGCGTGGTCGGGGAGCAGGAGTTCGAAGGAAGTTTGTGGGACACGCCGGCGTTTTTGAGAAAAAGAAAGAAACCACCGCGGTGATGGGATCGCGCGCACGCACTCAACAACGTTCAAAGCAATTTTAGTCGCGTTGTGTGTTGTTGAATGTCTGCGTGCGGGTGCTGATGCCGCTGACGCTGTCCAAGCACTCCGATTGACCATCTGGAACCTTCGGGCGGCTTTTGCCGAAGCCGCTGCTGTACATGTGCGCTAGCCTCTATGACCAGAACCAAAAAACCGTTTGACTATATTCTCAAGCGCAACGGGGCGCGCGTCCCTTTTGCGACCGATAAAATCACCCACGCTGTTTTTCGGGCATCAGTCGCGGTGGGCGAGCCGAACTGGAATCGCGCCCATGCACTTACTGCTTCTGTTGTTGCACATCTTGCGAAGAAGCATACACGGGGCACCATTCCTTCGGTTGAAGAGGTGCAGGATTTGGTTGAGCGCATACTTATCGACAACGGCCTTGCGAAAATCGCAAAGGCGTACATCCTGTACCGTCAGCACCGCTCGCAACTGAGAAAGGAGAAGGCGCAGATTCTCAACAAAGACGAGAATGACATCGATGACGTTGATAAGCGATTTGACGTCAACGCATTGCGTGTGCTGGCGGCGCGGTATCTTAAAAAAGACGAGGCCGGCATCAAGGAAACTCCCAAAGAACTGTTCACGCGCGTCGCGGTCCACGCAACACTGCCGTCGCTGCTGTATGATGCCAAGATTTTTCGCAAGAAAGGAAAGAGTCCTGAAGGATACAAACCCGAGGAATTTGAGCCTCAAAAAAACGAAGGGAAGTTTTTCATCGGACCGTATCCGCTCAACCAATTTCATCTTGAAGCACTCAAACGTGTTTTTGACCGCTTTGCGGTTGCGGGTCAGATCAAAGTGCGATGGAGCAGATTTCTTAAGTTGTTAAAACAGGGTTACTTCGGGCGATATGGAGATGAGGTGCAGCGGTACTACAGCCTCATGGTGTCGCGCAAGTTCATGCCCAACACTCCGGCGATAGCCAATTTCGGCAACTTTCTGGGGATGGGAAGTGCCTGTTTTGTGCTCGGGGTTGAGGACAACATCGGTGACATTATGGACAAACTCAAGGCCGCTTCTACTATCTTTAAGTCAGGCGGCGGCGTGGGATACAACTTCTCTCACCTTCGGCCCGAGGGCGACTTCGTCAAAACCACCGGCGGCGTCGCTTCGGGCCCTTTGAGTTTCATGAGCATGTTTGACAACATGACCGATGTCATCAAGCAGGGAGGTATTCGGCGCGGGGCGAACATGGGCATCATGAATTCAAACCACCCCGATATTCTCAAGTTCATCAAGGCGAAAGAGGGGAACAAGGCGTTGCGCAACTTCAACATTTCGGTTCTGATTCTGGACGATTTTTGGAAGTATTTTGAAAAGCGAGAGCCCTATCCGCTGATCAACCCTCGCACGGGCAAAGCAGTGGCAGCGATAGATCCTCATCAGCTGTTTGAGTCAGTCGCGTACCAGGCGTGGGAGTCGGCTGAGCCGGGCGTGATCTTTGCCGATCACGTGAACAGGTACAATCCGTTCCTCGAACACCTGGGGCCGATTGAAACCACCAACCCTTGCGGCGAGGTGCTGCTGTATCCGTACGAATCATGCAACCTCGGTTCCGTTAACGTGTGGGCGTTTGTGGAACGTCACAATGGCGGCAAGCCGCGCGTGGACTGGAAGGGAATGGAAGAAGCGATACGAACCGCGACCAAATTCCTGGACAACGTCGTCGATATCAATCTGTATCCGCTGCCGGAGATTGAAACGATGACGCTTTCGACCAGAAAGATCGGTCTGGGGGTCATGGGGGTGGGGGATCTTCTGTACGATCTTGAGCTCTCTTACGACAGCAAGCCGGGACTGGCGTTCATGGAGCGATTGATAGAATTCGTCAACTATCACTCCAAGATTGCTTCCATTGAGCTTGCAAAGGAGCGGGGGCCCATGCCGAATCATAAACAGTCTTTCTATAAAGAAGGAAAACTTCCCTTTGCGGGTGCGTATGAGAAGAAGGGACAACATTTCGACTGGACTGCAGTTGCACATGGCGTGAAAAAATATGGCGCCCGCAACGGGTTCACAACCGTCATCGCGCCCACCGGCTCCATCTCCATGATTGCCGGCTGCTCCTCGGGCATCGAGCCTGTGTACAGCCTGGTGTTCGAGAAGAACGTAACAGTGGGGAGTTTCTACTACGTTGATCCGGTGTTTGAGGAGCGGATGCACAAAGAAGGTCTGATGGACGACGCACTCTTAAAAGACGTGTCCGCACACAGCGGGAGCGTGCAAGCGCTGTCATACATCCCCCAGCGTCTTAAGAGGGTGTTTGTAACAGCTCACGATATTGTTCCCAAAGATCACATCAGAGCGCTGGCGGCGTTCCAAAAATGGACCGATTCCTCAATCTCCAAAACCAACAACTTTCCGGCTTCGGCGACCGTGGACGACGTTAAAGAAGCGTACATGCTTGCGTATAAGCTCGGGTGCAAGGACGTGACGGTGTTTCGGGACGGCTCCATCACCAATCAGGTGTTGGTGACACCGGGCGAAAAGAAGGTTGAGAAAGAGAGAAAAACCAAGGAGAAAAAAGAGAGCGAGTTTGTTCCCTTGCGCGACGAGAAGGCGAAGGGACTGGCGATCTACAAAAAAGAATCGTCGTACACCTCAGCGATTAGCTCGCTTGATCTTTCGCCTGCACCTGATATACCGCCAAGCGAGTCGGACGATGACGCTTTTATCGATCCTTCGGGAGCGGTTAAGTGCAAACTCTGTAGCATCTAGAGAAACGTTGTGCGCCATGTCATCATTTTTAGCGTTCGTGTACGCGAGCGCAGTTTTATAGACGGAACGTGTCGTATCGGAGAGAGTTGCAATTACGATTTTGTGTGGTAGCATCGTGGTGATGACCAAAAAGACCTCGGCAGGGCTTCTGACTATGGTAGTACTTGCGACACTTGCGGGTGTTTTTTTTGTTTATCCTGACAATCCCGTTTTGCCGCAGCTTGCCCGATTGCAGCCGTGGCGGCTGGGACTTGATCTGGTGGGAGGAGCGCACTTGATCTACCGTGTTGACCTTTCGCAAATCCAAGCCGGCGATCGAACCGATGTTGTCGCGGGCCTCCGGGACGTTATTGAACGGCGCATCGACCTTTACGGCGTCAAAGAACCGCGCGTGGCAACATCGCAGGCAGGAGGGGAATACTATCTTATCGTCGAGCTTGCCGGCACCACAAACGTCAGCGACGCCATTCGCGAGATTGGAGAAACGCCATTCCTTGAATTCAAAGAAACCGCTCAACAGGATGGACAGACGGTGTATGTCTCCACGGAACTTAACGGCCGGTTTGTGAAGGGCGCGCAGCTCGATTTTAATCAAACCACCCTGCAGCCGCAGGTTGCGATTCAGTTCAACGACGAAGGAGCAAAAATCTTTGAGGATCTGACTGCCCGCAATGTCGGCAAAGTCATCGGTGTGTTCTTGGACGGCGCTCCCATCACCGAGCCGGTGGTCAACGAGCGTATTGCCGGCGGTAATGCGGTCATCACCGGAAGCTTCTCGCAGGAAGAGGCAAAACAGCTTGTCCGCCGCTTCAACGCCGGAGCGCTTCCGGCTCCGATAGAATTGGTAAATCAGCAGACGATTGGAGCGACGCTGGGCAAGGACTCCTTGTATGCCTCCGTTCGCGCCGGCGCCGTGGGAACGGCACTGGTGGTCGTGTTTATGGTACTGTACTACGGCTTTTTTGGTTTCCTGGCATCACTTGCGCTTATCGTCTACGTTGTGCTCTCTCTCTCCATCTTCAAACTCTTTGTAACGATGAGTCTTGCGGGAGTGGCGGGATTTCTGCTGACCATCGGTATGGCGGTCGATGCCAATGTTCTTATTTTTGAACGGACGAAAGAAGAGCTTAAGAAAGGGATGCTCAGAACCTCGGCGGTCGCGGAGGGATTCCGGCGTGCCTGGCCCTCGATCCGGGACTCGAACATTTCGACTATTATCACCTCGTTCATTCTCTTTATGCTGACGACCAGTTTCGTGAAAGGATTAGCGCTCACATTACTTTTGGGTGTTGTGGTAAGCATGTTCACGGCAATTACGGTCACCCGGGGCTTGATGATACTGACGGTTCGCGACAAAGAACCGAATCGGTCAAAACAACCATGATCAACATCATCGGCAAAAGAACGGTTTTCTTGTCCGTTTCGGGAACGCTGATGATTGCGAGCATAGCGGCAATCGCGATTTTTGGGCTCAAGCCGGGCATTGACTTTACCGGCGGCGCTTTATGGCAATTTAAGCTTCCCGCGAACTCTACCATCGACGCTCGGGAGGTTGAGGGATTTTTCAGAAACGATCTTGGTGTTAAAGAAATTATTGTCCAAACGGGCGCGGAGGGGATGTTTTTGATACATCTTCCAGTTACACCGGAGGATGCACACCAGCACTACAAGACATCGCTTGAACAGCGCTTCGGGTCGGTTGACGAGAATCGTTTTGAATCCATCGGTCCCACAGTCGGGGCGCAACTGAAGTCCCGCGCAGTGCTGGCGACGCTGTTGGTACTGGTTGCCATCTCGCTCTATATTACATTGTCATTCCGCAAGGTTTCGTATCCGGTGAAATCGTGGAAATACGGCGTCGTTACCTTAGTGTCGCTGTTTCACGACGTCATTATTCCCATGGGAATGCTTGCGGTCCTGGGATATGCCAAGGGCGTTGAGATCGATACGGCGTTTGTCGTAGCGCTTCTGGTGGTAGTCGGTTTTTCGGTGCACGACACCATCGTGGTGTTTGATCGCATCAGGGAGAATCTTCTAATCCGCCGCCATACGGCTGTTTTTGAAGAGACGGTCAACGACAGCATCAACCAAACTCTGGTCCGCTCCATCAATACCTCTCTGACGCTTGTCCTGGTGCTGGTGGCGATGCTTATCGCGGGGGCTCCTTCCCTGCGGCTGTTTGTGCTGGTAATCTTAGTGGGGACGGTGGTGGGCACGTACTCCTCAATCTTTGTTGCAAGCCCCCTCTTGACTCTTTGGCATCGATTTGGTAAAAATAAAGGGCGGTAACAAGGTACAAACAACCCATTTTTTATACCTATGACGGTCAAGACATTGTGCGATCAGTTAGTTGAAAAATTACCCAAACGCCAGAGGGAAGTCGTGGTTTATCGTTTTGGGCTCAAATCGCAGAAACCCAAAACGCTGGCAAGTCTGGGCAGCAAGTATTCGATCACCCGCGAGCGCGTACGGCAGATCGAGGCGGCGGCTCTCAAGTCGCTTGCCAAGATTTTTGGCGGCAATACAGCGCTCAGTAAGATTCATGCGCGCTGCGTAGAACACTTAAAGACAATGGGAGGAATCCGACGGACCGATATATTCGCCAACGATCTTAAACTGGTGCTGCGCGACGACGAGACTCCTGCGCCGTACATTGAGCTCGTGTTCGCGGCGCTCAAAACTCCCCTGCTTTACCCGGAGAGCGATGAGTACTTCAGTTTTTGGTACACGGGACGTGAAGCGCTTTCGAACGTACAAGATTTTGTTTCGAAGGTTGCAAAGGCACTTGCATCGAAAAAGGAGACGGTTGTTGAACGCGGTGCGTTCGACACTCTGTTCTACGGCGTGGTGAAAAACCATCGCATCGGTGATTTTGTCGGTCTTAACTACCTCTTGATTTCAAAGCTGTTCTCGGTCAATCCGTTTGGGGATTTTGGGCTTTCGCAGTGGCGGGAGATCGTGCCTAAAACCGTGCGCGACAAAGCATATCTGGTGCTCAAAAAGCGCCATGCGCCGCTGCACTTCCGCTCGATTGCCGAGGAAATCAACCGCGTGCGTTTTGACGCCAAAAAAGCGCATCCTCAGACGGTGCACAACGAGTTGATTAAAGACAGGCGGTTTGTACTGGTGGGACGCGGCCTCTATTCGCTCAAAGAGTTTGGTATTGAGGAGGGAACCACGGCGGAGTTACTGAAGAAACTTCTCAGAAAACACGGCCCCACAGATACCGAGACGCTGGTGCGGTTGGTATCACAGCAGCGCATCCTCAAGCGCAATACGATTCTTCTGAATCTTTCCAACAGGAAGCACTTCAAAAAACTCTCTGACGGCCGCTACCACGTTGCGTAGAGTCGCATAAACGCTGAATCGACAGCTTTTATGTCTTCTGTGTACTGCGCCTCCCTGCACGTCTCGTGGGGAGGCGGTGCGTGCTATACTAGAAGACGAGCGGCTCCATGAGCACGTCGTATGATTGATTTTTTCACCCCTGCATTTGAAGATTTTGGGAATGTTTTTGTGCTCGCGGCATGGATTATTGTACCGGTGTTTTTGTTCGCGCTTTGGTGGGAGCTTCGGCTCCATGATAAGCGCATGAGGTTTCTTGGCGGTATGACGTGGAACATGCTTGAGATTCGCATTCCTCGCGACAATCTCAAAACTCCGAAGTCGATGGAACAGGTTTTCGCCGCGCTGTACGGCGCCTACTCTTTCGGTGTTTCGTGGATCGCCAGATATTTGGAGGGAAAAGTCGATGTCTGGTTTTCGTTTGAGATGGTCGGCAGGGATGGCGGCGTGCATTTCTATGTCCGTACGCCTTCTCAATTCCGGCACCTGGTGGAATCAGCGATTTACTCGCAGTATCCGGATGCCGAACTTGAAGAGGTGGCGGACTATGTGTATGAAATGCCGGCGCGACTTCCCAATGACACGTACGATTTGTGGGGGACGGGTTTGATGCTGACTAAGGACAGTGTGTATCCCATCCGTACGTACCACTACTTTGAGGACCCGAAAGAAGAACGCCGTGTGGACCCGATCGCAGCCATTACGGAAGCCATGTCGAAGCTTGAGGGCGATGAGATGATCTGGGTTCAGCTTTTAATCAGCCCGGTTGGTGCTGCGACCGGTGTTGACCTTAAGAAGCAGGCGGAAGAAGAGGTGAAAAAAATTATAGACGAGAAATCTTCCAAGCGGCTTACCATGGAGGGGGAGGAAATTTCAATCGGTCTTGTGGGTTTGAGTGAAGGGTGGCGCACCGTCATCAAGGAGATTGAAAACAAGGCATCCAGGCTTGCGTTTCAGACCACGCTCAGATTCGTCTATATTGACCGCAAGGACAGTTTCTCGCCGCTTAACGTTGCCGCGGTGATGGGGTCGTTTCAGCAATTTAACACACTCAACCTCAACGCCATTAAATCTGATAAGCTCGTTACCAAGGTTTCAGGATGGCGCGGCAAACTATTTCCCTTCTATAGAAAGGTCAAGTTGCTTTCGAAAAAGCGTCGGATTTACGGCTACTATCGCGCGCGCCGTTTCGGTTTCACCAATCGCCTGCGTCAGGAACGCACCCTTCCCGTTTTCAACATCGAAGAGCTCGCTACGCTGTTTCACTTTCCTGCGTCGGTTGTCAAGGCGCCGAAGTTGCGTGCGGTGATGTCCCGGAAAGGGGAGCCGCCGGAGAACCTGCCCGTTGAGTAAATTTTTGCATGAACGACATTTTGTACCTGGGGACAACCAATTTCCGCAACCAAGAGCGCAAGTTCGGCATCAAGATTGATGACCGACGGCGCCACATTTACATTGTCGGGAAATCGGGCACCGGCAAGACCACGCTTCTCTCCAATATGGTTGCTGCCGACATTGTCGCAGGCAAGGGGGTGTGTTTGGTGGATCCGCACGGCGAGGCGGCCGAGGAAGTACTGCACCTCATTCCGGAAGAGCGCATCAATGACGTTATCTACTTCAATCCGGCCGACATCAATTACCCCATCGCGTTCAACCCGCTGGAGAAGGTGAGTTTTGAAATGCGGCACCTGGTGGCGTCGGGATTGATGTCGGTGTTCAAAAAAATCTGGCCCGACGTATGGTCGGCGCGCATGGAGTACATCCTCAACAACACACTCTTGGCGCTTCTGGAGTATCCCAACTCGACGTTGCTGGGGATTATGAAAATGTTTTCGGACAAAGAATATCGCCGAAAAATTGTTGGGAGCTTACAAGACCCGGTAATCAAATCGTTCTGGACCGATGAGTTTGCGAAATACACCCAGCGGCTCGAGACCGAAGCGGTCGCAGCTATCCAGAACAAGGTGGGACAATTTATCGCCAATCCCCTCATCCGAAACATCGTCGGGCAGGTCCATTCGTCCTTTGACATGCGCACCGTGATGGACGAGGAACGGATTCTGATCGTTAACCTTTCAAAAGGAAAGATCGGTGAGGACAACTCGGCGTTGCTGGGAGCGATGGTGGTCACGAAGCTGCAACTTGCGGCAATGTCGCGAGTCGACGTGCCGATAGAAGAACGCAAGGATTTTTACCTGTACGTTGACGAGTTTCAGAATTTTGCCACCGAGTCGTTCGCAACAATTCTTTCGGAGGCGCGCAAGTACAAGCTGAATCTGACGCTTGCGCACCAGTATATCGAGCAGCTTGACGAAAAGGTTTGTTCGGCGGTCTTCGGCAACGTTGGGACCATGATCGTCTTTCGGGTTGGTGCGCCGGACGCCGAATTTCTGGAGAAGGAGTTCGAGCCGGATTTTTTGATGAACGATTTTGTCAACTTGCCGAACTACCATGTGTACGTGAAGCTGATGATCGACGGCGTTTCGTCAAAATCGTTTTCGGCAAAGACCCTGCCGCCGATTGCAATACCCTCCGTCTCGGCATTCGGCGACATCCAGGCGGTCTCGCGCCAGAAGTATGCGTTGCCCAAGGACCGCGTCGAGGCAAAAATTGCCGAGGAGTACTACATGGCGGACCAGCGCGCGGATGATATGATTCGTCGCAGAGACGAGCGGTCCCTAAGCGAAACACTGGGAAAGCCGCCCGAGGAAAAACCAAAAAGAGATTTTAAACAAGGGCCGCAGGTGCCGGTAGAGAATCTTAAGGACGTCATTCGGCGGGCTCTTGGCAAAAAAGAAGAGGGACAGTAATATATCGCCTATGTTGTCTTACACCGAGCTTCGGCCCGGATTGTTTATTGAATGGCAGAAAACCCTCTGGCAGGTGCTTGAGGCGGATTTTGTTCGGATGCAGCAGCGAAAACCCGTGATGAAAACCAAGCTCAAGGATGTGTTAAGCGGCAAAGTCCGTGAGATTTCGTTTCAACCCAGTGACGAGATAGAAGAAGCAGAGCTTTCCAAAATACAGGCACGCTTCATTTATGAGAGTCGCGGCCAGTACTGGTTTGATGAGGCGAACAATCCAAAAAACAGGTTTTTCTTTGCCGCCGAGCAGTTGGGCAGCAGAGTGAACTTTTTGAAAGCCAGCACTCCCGTTACCGCACTGGTGTATGGCGGCAACGTCATCAGCGTTGAACTTCCCATTAAGATGGATTTTGTGGTGATTGAAGCGCCTCCTTCCATCAAGGGAGACACCGCCTCCGGCGGCTCAAAGCAGGTGGTACTGGAGACTGGCATCAAAATCTCAGTTCCGTTTTTCATCAACGAAGGAGACATTGTACGCGTTAATACACAGACGGGGGAATACACAGAAAGGATAGAGAAGGCGTGATGTCTCTACGAAATACGAATTTATTGCGAATATACGAAATGGATAGGGCGCTCGGAAGGACGCTTTTGTTGACAAAATAGGATAATATGTGCTATAATATGTATGTAGAATCAGCATATTGAAATGCTACTTGCAATTTGCCATAGCAGAGAGTGGCTCTACTTTTAGTGCTTTTCTCTGCTATGGCAAATCCGGAATACTCCGGAAAGCCCGCTGGCATCTGCAAGCGACAAGTTCCTAAAGGAGGAACACGTCGCAGAGAGGAGAGCGGTCATGTCCGACAAGTTGGAGATGAGTGTTGGCCAGGCGCATAAACTGGAAATGGCATTTGGTCGCAACAACTGGACCAATGCCGAGATCGAGAAGCTCTGTGAGGGAGCTGTCCTTGCAGAGCACCTCAAGGTCGTGCGTGGTCATGCTCGTATCGTGCCGGTGGAACACGTCATCACCTGCACCTGTGGTTCCTTCCTTCCTCGCCTTGGCTCCGGCTGGAGCGAGGAAGAACACCGTTTCTGCGGGACGATGCAGTTGGAGAAGCGCGACGGCCATCTCTTCCTCAACGGGAAGAAGGTGGAGCGCTATCTTTCTCCCAACCAGAGGGGCAGCAAAGTCATCCAGGGACACAATCTGCGCAAGGAGTTGGCCAACCAGTCGACTCTCTGCGCCTGCGTGCTGGACTACTTAATCCAGCACACCGAGATGATCCCCGAAGAGTGGAAGCAGGGTGTGACCTACTTCTGGGGAACTGTCTTCCGCCGCCCGGATGGCGACCTCAGCGTTGCCTACCTGTACTGGAACGGCGTGCGGTGGGACTGGCGCTGCCACTGGCTCGGCATCAACTGGAACTCCTACAACCCTGCGGCTCGGCTCGCAAGTAAGTAGCTTGAACACTTGGAATCTTGGAACTGATACGCTTGGTCCCTTGATTCTTCACGACCCGCCTTCGGCGGGTCGTTTCCATTTGAGATTGATAAAAACGTGGAAACACCTATAATCTAAGGCAAAATGTTTTTGAAAGGGAATAAAAACAAGAAGGTATTTGTTGCCTTGTCAGGCGGCGTGGATTCGTCGGTCGCGGCGCTGTTGTTGAAACGGCGGGGCTTTCCCTCCTTCGCTTCCGCCAAGGGCGGATCCGCCTTCGGCGGAAAAGCTACGGCGGGCATGGACGTATATGCGGGATTTATCCGCGGCTACAATATTGACGGATGCCAGGACAGGGATTTGGAGGATGCGCGCTCAGTTGCACAGCATGTGGGCATTCCGTTTTATGTGTTTGATTTGGAGGAGGAGTACAAGCGGCGGGTGGTTGATTACCTGCTGGAAGGATACCGCAAAGGTATCACTCCCAACCCCGACGTGGTCTGCAACAGCCAGATCAAGTTTGGGTTGTTTTATGAGAAAGCGCGCGAGGCGGGAGCGGATTATATCGCCTCTGGTCACTACGCTCGTGTGAAACATCCGCTTTTTACTTTTCACTCTCAATGTTCAACTCGCGTCTTTGCGGGCACAGACGCGGACAAGGACCAGTCGTATTTTTTGTGGCAGGTGCCGCGTGAGCGGTTTGAGCGCATCTTATTTCCGCTGGGGAAGCTGACCAAAAAGCAGGTTCGCACAATTGCGCGGGATGCAAAACTTCCCACCGCCGAGAAAAAAGATTCGCAGGGCGTGTGTTTCTTGGGGAAGTTCAGGTTTGACGAGTTTTTGAAAAAACATATTAAACCCAAAAAAGGTGACATCGTGGATGTCACCGGCAAGAAAGTCGGAGAACACGACGGTGCGTGGTTTTACACGATCGGACAGCGGCACGGATTTGAAAATACCGCCGGAAGGTCCTTCTACGTCGTCAGAAAAGACGTGAAAAGAAACGCGCTGATTGTTGCATACGAGGGCGACGCGATGCTTCGCCAAAAGGAGGTTTCGCTAACCAACTTGAATTTTCTTGATGCCGGCTTTGAACGGCGGTTTGCGCGCGGCGACACGCTTTCCGTGTTTGCACGAGTCCGTTACCGCCAGCCGCTCTTTGAGGCAACGTTGCAGAAAAGTGGAGACGGCAAGGCACTGCTCGTTGCCGACAGAGAGGAAAAACTTTTTCCTGCATCCGGCCAATCGGCGGTGTTTTACAGCAAGAAAGAGCAGATGCTGGGGGGAGGGATTATCGTGTGAGTTGGAAATTGGCTTGAATACTCATCAAAAAACGGCCAGCTTAACCCAGCCGTTTTTCCTTTCCACTTTTTCATTCCCACTTTATACTTATGTTATGATTGTCATCTTCACGGGAAACGGAAAGGGAAAAACGACGGCGGCACTGGGACAGATGATGCGAGCCGTTGGGCAAGGCAGGCGCGCGGTCATGTTTCAGTTCATCAAAGGACCGTGGATCTCGGGGGAACATAAGTTTCTGGGCAAATACAGGAATTTCAGGGGGAAGTTGGAAATCCACCGCGGCGGGAAGGGGTTCGTGGGTATCTTGGGGGACAAACTCCCCCTTTCTGTCCATAAAAAGGCGGCTAAAGAAACGCTTAAAAAAGCCTCCCGCGCAATCCGCTCAAAGAAATGGGACATTGTTGTCTTGGACGAAGTGAATGTTGCCGTGTCGCTGGGGCTTGTGAGAGCGTCGGATGTTTTGAAAGTTATTCGCAACGAGCCGCGGGATACGATTGTTATCTTGTCCGGTCGCCATGCTCCGAAAAGTTTTATCCGCCGCGCCGACTTGGCAACGGAGATGAGAGAATTGAAACATCCGTTTAAAAAAGGAGTGAAAGCCCAAATCGGGTTTGAATTTTAAAGGCTTTGTTTCGCCAAAGGCGAACTACAAAACTTTAACCCCATTAGATGAAAATTATGCATTATGTATATGTATTAAAGAGTTCAAAGGACGGCTATTTATACGTCGGATCTTCGAAGGACATAGAAGGCCGTATTAGGGAACATGAATCAGGTCGTGTGCCTAGCACAAAAGACAGAAGGCCGCTGAAACTTGTGTATTATGAAGCAAGTAACGACATCAGGGACTCTGTTCATAGGGAAAAATATTTGAAAACCGCTTGGGGCAAGCGGTATTTGAAAAACAGATTAAAAAATGATGCATAATTTTCTATCTAACGGGGTGCTCGGTTTTATAACTAATCGTTTCGCTCTTAGATAAAAACGGCATGCCGTTGGGTCAGAAAGCGTTTTGGTTTTTCATTTTCTTCATTGTTGGCGTTTTTCTTGCCGGTGTCGGGATACATTTCTTACTTCTCGTTCTGGGCGTTGTGTTACTGTTCCTCGTTCTGTTATTTGTTGGGGCGTTCAAGCAAAACGCCGTTTTTGTTTCACTGGGGTTTCTCGTTCTTGCCGTCGTGTTGGGCAGCATACACTTTCAATGGTACCAACGGTCGCATCTTGAGGGAGACACCGTGCAGTACGGCATGCGTCAGCGCCTAACCGGAACCGTCGCGTCGCATCCGAAATCATCACCCCGCTCGCAAGGGTTCTTATTGAGAACCGGCGAGGGAAACACATTATTTATTCGCACAACACTCTTCGAGGATATCGCGTATGCGGACATCGTGACCGTCGAGGGCGTTGTGCAGCCGCTTGACGAAACGACGAGGTATCTTGTCAGAGACGGAGCAGTGGGGACGATATCATTTCCCGCTCTTGTTACCGTCACCACAAACACCCAGTTCTCTTTGCGGCGCTCACTTTTTGAAGTACGGGAGCGGTTTGTAAATGTCTTTGAGAAAACACTTCCCGCAGATAGTGCGTCGCTTGCCTCCGGGATTCTTCTGGGGCAGGAGAGCGCCGGTTTTTCGCGCGAACTCAAAGACGCGATGAAGCGAAGCGGCACGACGCACTTGGTCGCGCTTTCCGGATATAACATATCGATTCTGGTCGTCGCGATTTTCTCAGCGCTCGGGTACATCCTGCGGCGAAGAAGTGCGGCAGTTGTCGCACTTCTTATCATTGCAGCGTTTGTGATTATGACTGGCGCGGAAGCGTCGGTGGTACGCGCGGCGGTTATGGGTTCTATGGTCATCGTTGCGGAATTTTTTTCGCGCCTGTACGATTTCAAACACAGCATGGCGGTCGCCGCTTTCGTCATGGTTGTGCTCAATCCGTTGATATTGTTTTACGACGTCGGGTTTCTGCTTTCGTTTGTTGCCTTGTGCGGTATCACGTACCTGGGTGCCTCACTTGCAAAATGTGTAAGCTTCTCAAATCGCGTTATTGACGGTGTCAAAAACCTCTTTTGTGAAACGGCGTCGGCGCAGCTTGCAGTCATTCCGATATTGTCTGCGTTTTTCGGACAGTTCTCGCTTGCAGGTCTTGTGTCCAACGTCGTCATTCTTCCTCTGGTGCCTCTTCTGATGGGAGTGAGTTTTGTGCAGGGATGTGCAGGTATGATATACGGCCCGTTGGCAAACGTTTTGGCTCTTGCCGTGGCGCCAATCGCCGGCTTCATGATTTTCGTAATGCGGTTTTTTGCGCAAGCGCCGTCCATTACAGCTGCACTGGGATGGGTCGGAGTTGTGGCATACTACACTGTTTTTGTCCTTGCGGCGCGGCTTCTGTACGTAAAAACGAGAGGATATGAATATCGGGCGTAGCGTTCTTCTGATGCTGGCGCTTGTGGCGCTGGTGGCGGCGGGTGTGTGGTATTCGGTCCTTTTTGAGAGCAATAGCGAGGAAGCGCTCTACTTTTTCAATGTGGGGCAGGGAGATGCGCAGATGATTGCCGCAGGACGCGCACGGTTTTTGATTGATACGGGGCCGGACAGCAGCGTTCTTGGAGAACTCGGGCGGGCATTGCCGTTTCTTGAAAAAAGAATAGATGTGGTGTTTCTGTCTCATATCCAGCAAGATCATGCCGGAGGCGTATTTGAGCTCATTGACCGTTATGATGTCGGGGTGGTGGCGTGGAACGGCGTGAGAACTCCTCTGTGGGAAGATCTTTCAAAACGTCTTGCCGAGAAAGACATTGCGGTCGTGGAACTTTCGGCGGGTGATTCGGTGTCGTTTAAGGATCATGTGGTGAGCGTGCTTTGGCCTCAAGCATCCGACGTGCCGCCCGAAGTCAACAATACCTCGCTGGTATTGCGGTACCGGCGTGGGGATCTGTCGGCTCTCTTTACCGGAGACGTATCCGACAAGGTTGAGAAAACATTGACGCGCCTCTGGGACATTGACGTAGACGTGCTTAAGGTCCCGCACCACGGTTCGAAGTATTCATCGTCAGCGGATTTCTTGTCCGAAGCGAGCCCCGCCCTTGCGGTGATTGACGTAGGGAAGAATTCTTACGGCCATCCTACCGAAGAGGTGCTTGCTCGCCTTAATGCGGTAGGGTCGAGGATTTTGAGGACCGATGCTGACGGAACGATTAAACTTGTACCCTACAACGCCGGCGTGGATGTCTTTTCTCTGACGCGTTGATTTAGGGTTGTTTTCTCTGGTATCGTAGAGCTATGCTCAGAACGTGGATTTCCGAAATTTCCGGGAAAGTCGGAGAGAAAATTGAATTGTTCGGTTGGGTAGCGGTGCGCCGCGACCATGGCAAGATTATTTTCATTGACCTTCGTGACCGCAGCGGCGTGGCGCAGGTGGTATTCTCACCTTCGACCGGCGCGGATGTGTATGAGAAAGCCAAAAAGCTTCGGTCCGAGTGGGTAGTAAAAATCGGCGGGGTTGTTAAAGAGCGCCCCGAGGCAATGAAGAACTCTGCCATCACCACCGGCTCGGTTGAAATTGAAGCGGTCTTGTTGGAAATACTCAGCGAAGCGAAAACGCCGCCGTTTGAGATCGGCACCGACGGGTATGAAGTGGGAGAGGACGTGCGGCTTTCGTACCGCTACCTCGACCTTCGGCGCAAGCGGTTGGCCAAGAACCTGGTGCAGCGCAACAAGGTTATAAAATTTTTCAGAGATTTTCTTGAACGGGAAAAATTTGTTGAGATCGAAACCCCGATTCTGACCAAGTCCACGCCCGAGGGCGCGCGCGACTACGTCGTGCCATCGCGCCTGCAGACGGGGAGTTTTTTTGCTCTGCCGCAGTCGCCGCAACAATACAAACAGCTTCTGATGGTCGCTGGTTTTGAACGATATTTCCAAATTGCGCGGTGCTTTCGGGACGAAGACACCCGCGGCGACCGTCAGCCGGAGTTCACCCAACTTGATGTTGAAATGAGTTTTGTAAACGAGAACGACGTGCTTGACCTCGTGGAGCGGCTGTATTGTGCAATGGTGCGCCGGTTGTATCCTGACAAGAAATTGACGTTGGATACGGACGGGAAGGTTCCGCGTATGACGTATGCGCAGGTAATGGCGCAGTATAACACGGACAAACCGGACCTCAGGCGCGGCAAAAACGACCCCAATGAGCTTGCGTTTTTGTTTGTGGTTGACTTTCCGATGTTTGAGTGGAAGGAAAGGGAACGCCCCGCCTCCGCTAAAGCTTCGGCGGGCAGGTGGGATGCGGTGCACCATCCGTTCACCGCTCCAAAGTGCGCCGACGGTTCGACGAACAAAGAGAAAATTCTGGAGATGCTGCACAAAGACGCCGGCACACTCCTCGCACAGCAATACGACTTTGTGCTCAATGGATATGAAATCGGTGGCGGCTCAATCCGCACGCACGATGCCCAGGTGCTCAAGAAAGTTTTTGAAACCATGGGCAACAAACCCGAGGACGTTGAGAAAAAGTTTGGGCATATGTTTGAAGCGTTCTCGTACGGCGTGCCGCCGCATGGCGGCATTGCTTCCGGCATTGATCGCCTGATTATGGTGCTTGAAAACGAACCCAACATCCGGGAAGTAATCGCGTTTCCGAAGACCGGCGACGGCAGGGATCTGATGATGCATGCGCCCTCTGAGCTTGACAGGGAACAGCTTGGGGAGCTTCATATTCAGGTGAAAGATAAAAAATAGAAGGTTTATAAAGTGGAGAACAAAAGCTCAAAAGAGAGAACGCTGGTGCTTTTAAAACCCGACGCGGTGCAGCGAAACCTGGTGGGGGAGATCATCAAGCGATTCGAGCAGGTGGGACTCAAGATCGTCGGCTTAAAACTCGTTCATCCGACACGCGAGCAGGCGTGGAGGCACTACGTCAAAAGCGATGCGGAAATTACCGCCTTGGGAGAACGTTCCATTGAAGGGAAGAAAAAATGGGGAGTTGAGGTGCACGATGATCCCACTGAATTGGGAAGAAGAATCGTCGATCGCCTCGTGAAGTTTTTGACCGCAAGCCCCGTCGTGGCAATAGTGCTTGAGGGAAACAAGTCGGTGCCGCTGGTGAGAAAACTTGTCGGCTCAACAGAACCTTTGCAGTCGGATGTGGGAACCGTTCGGGGCGACTTTACACTCGATTCGTATGAGATAGCCGATGACGGCGACCGGGCGGTGCGCAATCTGGTGCATGCGGCATCAAGCGTCGAGGATGCGGCGTACGAGATAAACGTATGGTTCAAACCGAATGAACTGCTGAACTACAAACACATCCGGGAGACGGTGCTCTACGACGTCAATTTCGATACCATTAACGAGTAATGCATATGTCCAACGAACACGAAAAAAACCTCGGTTACAAACCTTCCGACTACCTGGTGGGCGGTAAGGTTGAGAAAGAAGCGCTTGCGGGTGACCCGGAAGTCCCCACCTACCTTCGAGCGATTCTTCAGGGACAGGATCCGGTAACGGCAGAAAACGCCCGGACCCTTCTTGACACCTTTGAAGGAAATATGGATCGTTACGGAATTGTGCCGGGCGATGTCAAACTGGCACTGGTGCGGATTTCAGCGGGCCAAAAAGAGGATTTGTCACCCGAGGAGCGGGAGAAAGTCTTGACGTTTGTCACAAAAGCTTTTGAGAAATAGTTATCCACATCCCGCCTCTTGTTGACATTGCATCGGGCGGGAGTATGCTGTGGGTGAGCTCTGCAAAAAGTTTCGGATCAAACCGTTATTTTTGGGAGGATAAAAGTGCGAGTCCCTGAGGGGATTTCGCTGAATTCACCCACCTGGCCTTGTGCCGGAACATCTTTTATGCAGGGCTCGCGCGGGTGCCCAACCTCGGTTGGGCGTTTGCGTGCTATGGTTCATGTGAGAAATCCGCTGTTATGAAAATCTGTGCCATTTGTGGGAAAGGTTCGCGGATGGGAGGAGCGCGAAAAAAACTTCGCGGCAACTACAATCCGGTGAGCTGGTCACGCAAGTATCCGAATCTGCAGAAAACAAGAGACGCTTCGGGGAAGCGGATTGTCGCGTGCGCGTCATGCATTAAGAAGATGGGGAAGAAAACAAGTTGAAAGTGAAACGGGAGATCGTATCGAGGGAGGAAATTCGGAAGGGCGCAACGCCCTTTTGTTTTACTGTCTTGATTTAGTTTTTTGTAAGCGGGATACTTGATAGGCATTTGATGTAAAACGGGTCGTAGTATACCGGCAGTACCCCGCTGACTCTTGAATATTCGGGGTGTCGTATAGTGGTAGTACGCATGCATGGGGTGCATGTAGTCCGAGTTCGATTCTCGGCACCCCGACACAAGAATATTAAGAGCGGGATAGACCGGGTTCCCTGCCCGCCGGCCCGCTCCGCCGTAGTCTTAGCGAGGCGAGCAGGCAGGAATTCCCGCTTGCCCGATCGTAGCCTCGACGTGTTGATCGGGGCGGAGGCGGGGCGGCCCGACCAACACCTTCTCAAATGGTTTTTTGGTATAATTTCATATAGCATACGAGGTGACCTATGAGCGAGGCGTTGCTTGAAAAAAAGCCCGAGACGGACAAACAAAATCAACCGGAGACGGTGGAGAAACAGCAGCTGCCTGCTCAACAACGCGATGGCGTTATCTCCGGCGAGTTTCGTGGCGAGGCGTGGTTTAAAGAGTACTGGAGAAGCGTCCTTCCAGAAGATGCCCGCCATGAGGTGGAGGCGTGCTTGCAGGAAGATGCGCGAGAACACAAAGGCGAGACGGGCTATGAGCCGAACGTTCTCAACTATGTGACCACCTATCTTAGCTCTGATGGAAGGCACTGGTGCTTGGTAATAACGAAAGAGGAGAGAGAAAAACTAATCGCAGAAACAGAGAATGTCTGGTCTCCTCATGAAGTCGGTGATCAGCCCCGTACCTAAAACAGCGCGCCGCTTCCCGTGGCGCGCTCCCTTTTGTTTTTTATGAATCGACGCCTGACAAAACATGCCGTCTTGGCTTTCCGGCGGCGAGTCTATGCGCATTGGTATAAGCATGGCAGAAGCTTTCCGTGGCGAAAGAGAATTACGCCGTACCGGGTATTTGTATCCGAAGTGATGCTTCAACAGACGCAGGCGGCCAGAGTTGCGCCCGTATTCGAGGCGTTCGTGAAACGATTTCCGTCGTTCGCAGCTTTGGCGCGCTCGCCGCTTGCGCGCGTGATGCATGCCTGGCAGGGACTGGGGTACAACCGGCGGGCGCTATATGTAAAAAAAGCTGCACAAACAGTGGTGCGCAACCACAAAGGAAAACTCCCCCGCGAGGCGGCTCTTCTTATAAAACTTCCCGGCATAGGCCCGGCCACTGCCGGATCCATTACGGCATTTGCGTTCAATAAACCAGCCGTTTTCGTGGAAACAAACATCCGTTCGGTGTTTTTACATCTTTTCTTTGAGAAGCGGCGAAATGTTTCCGATAGAGAACTGATACCGCTGATTGAACAAACCCTCGATTGCGCCCATCCACGCCGCTGGTACAACGCATTGATGGACTGGGGAGCGACTCTCAAAGTCGCGCATCAGAATCCTTCGCGCCGAAGCAGGCACCATCTTACACAGAAACCGTTTCAAGGATCTCGTAGGCAGCTTCGGGGTTCTATTCTGCGCTACCTGGTGCATGTACAACATGCGGCCGCATCGTCACTGCATCGGAGTGTGCGCGGATTTTCCATGCAGCACATTGACCGAGCGCTCAGAAAACTGGCGAAAGAAGGTATCGTAGTGCGGCACGGTATGCGCTTTAGCATTACACCCTGAAACGATATACTGAACGTGTATGTCCAGAAGACAGTTGCGTTTTCTCATCGAGCAGGGGATTGCCCAAAACATTTCAAAAGAGGATCTGCTGCGCAACCTGATTTTTGGAGGGTGGCGTTATGATGAGATATCGCAGGAACTTGACGCGATGCATCAAGAAGGGAAAATCACCGACGATTTCTGGAAGCGCGTTGTCAACGTTCGCGTGTTTGTCCCGCGCCGATCTCAGGCCGTTAAAGGAGCGCTGGGGATCGAATCACCAAAACCATCTCAATCGCTTGCGACGTTGGTAAAAAAACATCAGGCGGTTGTTTTTACCGCCGTGGGCACATCGCTTGCGCTTGCGGTGGCGGTACTGCTTTTCAATTTTTTATATCTGCAATCGCCGCGCGTCGTTCTGGCGCGGATGCTTAAGGTGGTAGCGGCCGCCGATTCTTTTGAATATTCACTGGTCATTGAGACTTCGGGAGGTGGCGACCCGTTCATCGTTTCGGTCTTTGGAGAAGGACCGGTGCATGCAACTGCCCGGGGGATTTTTGCCGTGTCTGGCGGGGAGCATCCGAGCCATTCGGTTGTTGTGAATATGACGGGGCAGCGGGAATCCACCGTGTGGAGCGCGGCGTCGATTGTTCGGGCGGGCATGGACTGGTTTTTTAAGCTCAGTGAACTTTCCGCTCCGCCTCCGTTGGGCGTTCGCGCCAAATCGGTGGAGGGACGGTGGGTTATCAACGCGCCGCTGGGGCGCCTGCGGATGCTGGAGGCGGCGGGACCGGCGGCGTTCTTTTCGGCTCTGAGCGTGATGCGGCGAATGAGCGCAGAAGACATCAATACGGTACGCGAAGAACTGCTTACAGTTGATACGTCGTCAAAACGGATTGAGAAAATCGGGCGTGAAAAGGAAAGTGGCACCTCTCTTTATCATTTTCAGTTTGTTCCCGACAAAGCGGCGGCGCTTGATTTCTTGAGCCGTGTGGCAGCGGACATGGAATACCCCGCTGAAGCTGGATTTGTGGAGCACAGTGCACTGGCGCGGGTTCTTTCGGATGGTCAGTGGGATGTGTGGGTTAATGCGGACGACTTCTACCCGCGGCGTGTCATTGTTAAAAGCCGCGTTGCCTCGGCGCCGATCTATAGCATTGAGATGACGCTGAAGCAGTTTGGTACCGCCGCGCCTATTGAAGTTCCTTGGGACGTGATATCATTTGAGGCATTTGAAGGTAATTTGTTGCGGTAGCGTATGAACAACCTTGTCGTATACGTCTTTATCTACGTTGTCATTGTTATCTCGGCGGTGGTGCATGAATTTGCACACGGCTGGGTTGCATGGCGGCTGGGTGATACAACGGCCAAGGACGAAGGCCGGCTCACACTCAATCCTCTGGCGCATATCGATGTGTTCGGAACGGTGATTGTTCCGATTATTTCACTGCTTTTGGGAGGAGTGTTTTTGGGATGGGCAAAGCCGGTGCCGTACAACCCGTTTGCGCTCTCCGACCGGCGATGGGGAACGCTCAAGGTGGGCGTGGCGGGACCCGCTTCGAATTTTATCGTTGCGCTCATTTTGGGTCTTTTGCTGCGAGGCGTTGTGTCGGGAATTATCCCGGTGACCGCCGCCGCCGCCGAGCTTTTGGGGTTTGTAGTGTATGTGAACATCTTTTTGGCGCTGTTTAATCTCATACCCTTGCCGCCGCTTGACGGTTCAAAAGTTCTTGGGTCGCTTGTGCCCGGCTTTTACCGGTCACTGGCGTACATGAGTGCGTGGGGGCTTTTTGCCGCGCTTCTGATTGCGTTCTATGTCCTGCCGCCTCTGGCACGACTGTTATATCTTTTGATCACCGGCGCTCCGGCGTGAAGAAATGCGTGTTTTCTTGACAGCACGCGCGTTCTTTTGGTATGGTGCTATCGTTCGCCGCGGGGGCGTTTTTTATCACCCGCGGCGTCGTATCGTGTGCCGACAATCAGACAACTGGTAAAAAAGGGGAGAAAGCGACTGCTGAAGAAATCCAAATCTCCCGCAATGGGGTTTTATTTTAATACCATCAAGAATCGGCCGGTGTTTTCATCGAGTCCGTTCAAGCGCGGCGTGTGCACCAAGGTTTTTACGACGACTCCCAAGAAGCCGAATTCGGCGTTGCGCAAGGTTGCACGCGTGCGCCTGACCAACGGCATGGAAGTGACGGCCTATATCCCCGGCGAGGGACACAATCTGCAGGAACACTCAGTGGTGATGATTCGGGGCGGGCGCGTCAAGGATCTTCCGGGCGTGCGCTATCACATCGTGCGCGGGCGACTCGACGCGGCCGGTGTTGAAGCACGCAAGCAGGAACGTTCAAAATACGGCGTGAAGAGCAAGCACTAAACCGCAGGCGTGATGGATGATATCGTTATATGAGAAAAAGAAAAGTGCAAAAGCGAGCAATTGAACCCGATGTGCAGTATGACAGCGTCACCGTCGCCCGTTTCATCAACTACCTGATGCAGCAGGGTAAGAAAGCCGTCTCGCAGCGCATCGTCTACGACGCGCTGGACGCGGTTGCGAAAAAGACGGAGAAGAATGCGCTTGAGGTTTTGGATAAAGCAATTGAGAACGCCGGACCGCTCTACGAGGTGATCTCGCGGCGTGTGGGAGGTGCAAACTACCAAGTGCCTCGTGAAGTACGTCCGGAACGAAGATTCTTTCTGGCATGCCGCTGGATCATTGAAGGTGCTCGCATGGTCAAAGGACGTGCGATGTCACAGAAACTTGCCGACGAACTTGCTGCCGCATACAACAACGACGGCTACGCGATTAAAAAGAAGCAGAACGTGCACAAAATGGCAGAGGCCAACCGCGCCTTTGCGCACTTTGCCCGCTAAGCGTTTGGCGAGTGTGATGCTGCATCACCATCACTTTTGTATGCCCCGAACATATCCGCTTGAGAAGTACCGCAATATAGGCATCATCGCGCATATTGATGCCGGAAAGACGACCGTGACCGAGCGAGTGCTGTTTTACACCGGTATTTCCCACAAGATAGGCGAGGTGCACGAAGGACAGGCAATTATGGATTGGATGGAGCAGGAACGCGAGCGGGGCATCACCATCACCTCGGCTGCGACGACCTGTTTTTGGACGCCGGTGCGCGACATCATTTTGTGTGCGGGCGACGAGGACAAAGCAAAACTGCGTACCCAGAAAGAACATCGCATCAACATCATCGACACTCCTGGCCACGTTGACTTTACCGCCGAGGTTGAACGGTCACTGCGGGTGCTTGACGGGGGCGTAACGGTGTTTGACGGCGTTGCGGGCGTTGAGCCGCAGTCGGAAACCGTGTGGCATCAGGCGGATAAGTACAGGGTGCCGCGTATGTGCTTTATCAACAAAATGGACCGCATGGGCGCAAGTTTTGAGAAGTCGTTTCAATCCATCCGCGAGCGACTCAATCCTTATGCGGTTGCGGTGCAAATTCCCATCGGACTGGAGGAGCATTTTCGCGGCGTCGTGGATCTTCTGGAGAAGAAAGCATATGAGTTTGAAGGTGAGCACGGCGAGACGGTCCGTGAGATTCCGGTTCCTGCCGACATGAACGAGGAAATCGCGCACAGGCATCACGAACTGGTTGAGAGAATCGTGGAGCACGATGAAAAACTGATGGAGCGGTACCTGGGAGGGCACGAACCTTCCGCAGGAGAACTGCGCGCCGTTTTGAGAAAAGCGGTGATTTGCAACGAGCTCTTCCCCGTATTCTGCGGCAGCGCCTTGCACAACAAGGGAGTTCAGCTTTTGTTGGACGGCGTTGTCGATTACCTCCCTTCGCCGCTTGATGTCGAGACACTCAAGCCGATTGTCGGTATTGACGTCAAGACCGGTCAGGAAGTCATTCGCCGCCTCGACGACGCCGAGCCGCTGACCGCGCTTGCGTTTAAAGTTGCAACTGATCCGTTCGTGGGAAATCTGACGTACTTTCGCATCTACAGCGGGATGATGCAGAAAGGCACTTATGTGCTCAATTCAACAACGCGGAATCAGGAGCGGGTTGGGCGCATCGTTCGCATGCACGCGAATCACCGCGAGGATGTCGATGAAATGTACGCAGGAGACTTGGGTGCAATCGTCGGTCTTAAGAACACTACCACCGGCGATACGCTCTGCGATCCTGACAACGCTGTTATTCTTGAACAAATCATATTCCCGGAGCCTGTGATCAATCTTAAGATTGAACCTAAAACGAAAGCCGACCAAGAAAAACTGGGGCTTGCGCTCAAGCGCTTGTCGGACGAGGATCCCACGTTCAGAGTTTCAGGCGATCAGGAAACGGGAGAAACCATTATTGCGGGGATGGGGGAGCTGCATCTGGAAATCATCGTCGACCGCATGCGCCGGGAGTTTGGCGTTGAGGCGACGGTGGGACGCCCGCAAGTTGCGTATAAAGAAACCATTCGCGCTGCATCTGAAGCGGAAGGGAAATATATCCGTCAGTCGGGAGGCCGCGGTCAGTATGGCCATGTGAAGATTGAGCTTCAGCCGCTTGAGCGCGGCAAGGGATTTGTGTTCGTCAACCGGATCAGAGGGGGTATCATCCCGCAGGAGTTTATTCCCGCCGTTGAGAAAGGGATCAGGGAAGCGCTCTCGCGCGGCGTTGTCGCGGGTTTTCCGATGACCGACGTGGAAGCAACGCTCTTTGACGGATCTTATCATGAGGTTGATTCGTCGGAAGCCGCGTTCAAAATCGCCGCTTCCATGGCGCTGCAAGATGGCGCCAAGCGTGCCGATCCTGTGATCCTTGAACCGATTATGCGCGTGCAGATTATTGTGCCGCAGGAATTCATGGGAGACGTGACTGGCGATCTTAACGCCAAGCGTGGACGGATCACCTCCATGGAGGATCGGCTCATGATCAAGATTATCAATGTACAAGTGCCGCTTGCGGAAATGTTCGGGTATGCTACGTCATTGCGTTCGATGACGCAGGGCCGCGGAACGTTTACCATGGAACCCTCTCACTACGAGGAGGCACCCAAGACCATTGAAGCTCAGATCATTGAAGGTCGCGCTCAGGTACGGTAAGGTGAAAGATATGGCAGAGTATCGGATCGACTGTACCAATAAGCGGCTTGGGAGAGTAGCGTCTGAGATCGCGGTCATTTTGCAAGGGAAAAAGAGTCCTTCGTACAATCCTCGACTCCCGGGGAACGACAAGGTTGTGGTAATCAACATCGATAAGCTTTCGGTCAGCGGCAGCAAGGCAGATCAGAAAGTGTACTTTGCGCATAGCGGCCGCATTGGACACCTGAAGCAACGTTTGTTTAAAAATGTGGTTGCACAGCACGGTATGCAGTGGGTGCTCCGACATGCGGTGATGCGGATGCTTCCCAAAAACCGCCTCGCGGCTCGGCGCATCAAGAATCTTATTTTTGAATAACATCCTATGGTAAAGACGACGACAAAAGAATCTGTCAAGCGCTCACGTCCTGCGGCGCAGGGAAAGTACGTTGAGGGTGTAGGACGGCGAAAAACTTCCATCGCGCGCGTCAGGATTGTCCATACAGCAGCCAAAAGCAGCATGCCCGATTTTACCGTCAATATAAGACCAATCGCGTCGTATTTTCCGCTCGCTGTTCATCAGCGGACGGTCAGGAGTCCTTTGACGGTGCTGGGTGTGGAAAAAGAATTTCGGGTTTCGGCAAAAGTTGTCGGCGGCGGCGTCGCGTCGCAAGTGGGTGCCGTTCGACACGGCCTTGCGCGTTCGTTGGTCGCTTTTAACTTCGATTTTAAGAAGAAGCTGAAGCCGTTTGGGTTTCTGACACGCGATCCTCGGATGGTTGAGCGAAAGAAATACGGTCTCAAGAAAGCGCGCCGGGCACCGCAGTGGTCAAAGCGGTAAAACAATACTCTGTATGCCGACGGTTTCGTGGAAGATGCTTGGAGTGTCGCTTGCGGTTATTGTGGCAGCGTATGCGGCAGTGACGACTTTTGAATGGTACGAGACGTTTACGTGGGTTGATATCCCCTTGCATTTTGCCGGTGGAGCGTGGGTTGGAGCCCTGTTTTTTGCTTTGTTCGGAAATGTTTTCGGCGGCGCCGCGGCGACTCACACGTGCGAGCGCATGAAGGTGCTGGTGCTGGTGGTGTCACTCGCGGCGTTGGTGGGAGTGGGATGGGAAATTTTTGAGTACTGCGTGTCAACTTGGACCGGCATCTATATGCAGCCCAGCATCGCCGACACAATGGGCGACTTTGTTATGGATATCGGCGGTGCGCTGACTATTGGCTTTTGGTTTCTCTACATCCGACGACCGAGAACATCAGAGATGCCCGAAAGGTGATGTTATAAAAGAAGTTGCTACTTGAATTGGAGGGGGAATTGCGCGAGCACTCCCTCTTTTTTGAACGTGAATAACAAATCACGGTCAACGTCGTACCGGAGTGCGGATACATCATCTTCGAGCAGCGGAGGCTGATTAATGGGTTCCAAAGAGCTGATCTCGGCAAACGTGATCTTGTCGGGGTAGTGCACCAGCAGGTGGTACGAATCCTTAAACCAGACGATGTGTGTAATGCGCGCGGCGTTCACCAACCCCAGCCGCACTGTCTGGCCCGCTCCTTTGTCCAGCACATCTCCGTCGTCAGCGAGGAAATATATAAACACCTGACCATTTTTGTCCTGAAACAGAACCTTTTTTTTGTCTGGAGAAAACGAAACTGATTGTGCAGAGTGCGCAATTTGGTTCATCTGTTGATTTGATGCGTCGTAGAGCCAGAGGGCTCCGTTGTCAAGCAAGATCGCAAAGAAACTCTCCGTGAGTGCGTCAAGCGATGCAATCTGATTCTGTTCGAACGGCAGGTTGTACGAGGAGGCAAGCCGGTTAAGCGCCAAGTCGAACACTTCCAGTGTTGCCGACGCTGTCCCCGTTAAAGATGTCGATGTTGCTGAGGGCGCGGTGAAGTATAGATTGCTTCCTTTGGTGAAGACGTCACCGACCGCGCTCTTTGCTATCGATACCGCATCATTTCTTTCAATATCGATGCGGTACAGACCGCTCTTTGTTTGCGCAATGAGGATTTTTGGTTGTGTGGGATTGGGGATAACGTTGATGATTTTCTGCCGGAAGAACGTCGCCGCCCGCGACGTGAGGTTCACGAGAGCTTGTACCCCCTCAATGGACTCGAGGTAATACGTTCCTTTCGTACTGTCTTGAGTGAGGATGCTTGTACCCGAAACGGCAACGAACGTATCGCCGCTTAAATCCTCACGAACCCGTGAAGGAGTAAGCGTCTTGGGAACGAGCAAGATGTTGAGCAGCCTGACGACGGTGCCTGGCTGGACTTCTATATTCTTTTCGTAGTCGTGGTAGCCGTCTTTAATGAGCTGGAGGCGGTAACGCTTGGGAAGAACATTTGCGATGAAGATACCGCTGCGGAGAATTCCCGACGAGTCCTGGCGGACCTGACCCGAAAGATACACCTCGACATCGCGGGGGGTGCTGTCGATATAAACGCCGCCGACTTTCACGACGGCAAACCCGCCAATATCGACTCGAAACCCCTGCGAGTAAGCGACGACAAGAATCCCGCCGATGCAGAAAACGGACACAAAGAAAATAAACAGGCGTTTTCGAAATCGTGCATTCATAATTGCATGCGCCGCGGCAAGTCACTATAATCATACTAATGGTACATCACGGTCGCGTGGTTTGAAAGCATGAAATTTCTTGTTCGCGGCAGGCGAAAACTTGAAGGCGCGGTGAACGTACGCGGCGCGAAAAACGCCGCTACCAAGATGATGGTAGCGTCGTTGTTGACTCGGGAGCCGCTCATACTCGAGAACTTTCCTTTCATTGGAGATACGGATGTGACGGGGGAACTGTGCAGAACGTTCGGAACAACACTTACCCCCGATCTGAAACGCAGCTCTCTGGTGTTGCAGACGGCGGAAATTACACAACATGAAGCGCCACGGCTTTCGCGGCGCAATCGCATCCCCATTCTTGCATTGGGTCCGCTGCTGGCGCGGGTGGGAAAAGCGCGCGTACCCATTGTGGGTGGTGACAAAATCGGACCACGACCGGTTGATCTTCACATGGACGCACTGCGGGCGCTGGGAGCGGTGATTGAGGAATCGTCCGAAGGGTACGAGGCAGAAGCGCCCAAAGGTCTTTCGGGAGCCAACATACACTTCAAATTCCCCAGCGTTGGAGCGACTGAGAATGCAATTCTTGCCGCGGTGCTTGCCAGAGGGCACACGGTTATCAGAAACGCGGCCGTTGAGCCCGAGATTACTGATCTTATCAAACTGCTTCAGAAAATGGGCGCTATTATTGGTCTTGGCGCTGACCGCACCGTCTACATTGACGGAGTCCAGCGGCTGCGCGGGGCAACGCACCGCATCTTACCGGATCGAAACGAAGCAGTTTCATTTGCAATTCTTGCGGTGGCGACGGACGGGAACGTGATGGTACGAGGAACCCGGCAGGACGATTTGGTGACGTTTCTTAACATCTTGCGCAAGATCGGCGGGGGATTCGAGGTGCAGGATGAGGGCATACGGTTTTTTAAAGAGCGAGAGTTTGCAAGCGTTGAGGTTGAGACGGATACGCACCCCGGTTTTATGACGGACTGGCAGCAGCCGACCGTCGTGCTTTTGACGCAGGCACAAGGCGTGTCGGTCGTTCACGAGACCATTTATGAAGATCGTTTCGGCTATGCGGAGGATCTCAACAGAATGGGCGCGCGCATTACCGTGTTTTCAAAATGCTTGGGAGAAATTCCGTGTCGGTTCAGCGGAATGGGATGTAAGCACAGCGCGGTGGTGCATGGTCCGACGGCGCTTTCGGGCACGACGCTTCACGTCAGAGATCTCAGGTCCGGAATGGCTCATGTTGTTGCGGCGCTTGTCGCCGACGGCGAATCGGTAATCGAAGGCATTGAGGAAATCGATCGCGGCTACGAAGATCTCGACGGACGTCTTAGAGCGCTTGGGGCGGATATTGAGCGACGCAGCGAGTGACGCGCTGACACCGCGGGATTTCTCGGCTGCGTTTGCATTCTCTTAGTAGAGGCAGTATGATGGGCGTACATGTTTTCCAAACGCATCGGCATTGACCTTGGGACCGTCAATACGGTGGTGTTTGTCCCCAAAAAAGGTTTTGTTATCAACGAGCCGACCATCGTTGCGTTAAACGTTCCCGACAACAAGGTAATCGCAGTCGGCCAGGAGGCAAAGGAAATGATCGGCAAGACTCCCTCCGACATTACCGCCTATAAACCGCTCAAAGACGGCGTGATCGCCGACTACTACATTACCAAAGTACTTCTCAGGTATTTCATTTCCAAAGCAGTGGGGGCGTTGGGGACGTTTTTGAAACCAGACGTGGTGATTTCGGTCCCGGCCGGCATCACGCAGACCGAAAAACGAGCCGTTCTGAAAGCTGCCGTTGAGGCAGGCGCCCGGCAGGCGTACGTTGTGCGTGAGCCGATTTTAGCGGCTCTGGGAGCGGGAATCCCCATCAATACGCACTCGGGGAACATGATCATTAACATCGGCGGCGGCACCAGCGAAGTTGCGGTAGTGTCACTGGGGGGGATTGTGTCGTGGTCAAGCGTGCGCACCGCGGGAAACAAATTTGATCAGGCGATTGCCGACTACGTGCGAAAGAAATACGCGCTCTATATCGGTGAGCAAACGGCGGAGAAGGTCAAGATAGCTATCAGCTCGGCGCTGAACACGCGCTCGAAACGCGAGTATCAATTGCGCGGCCGCGATGTTTCAACGGGACTCCCGCGTGACATTATCATCAATTCGAACGAGATTGCCGAAGCGTTGCACCCCTACCTTGTTGAGATTGCCGGTGCTGTCCAGAAAGTGTTCAATGAAACGCCGCCGGAACTTGTTGCCGACATTATGGAAAAAGGCGTCATCCTCTCAGGAGGCGGTGCGCAGATCGATAACCTTTCCGGTTTTTTCAAGAAAACACTGGGGGTTAACATGTATGTCGCCGAAGAACCTCTCTTTTGTGTGGCAAAAGGGACAGGGCTGATTTTGAACCATTTGGATATCTACAAGCGGACGCTCCTGACCAAGTTATAAAAGCATGGTGTTCGGGTACGACGATCTCGTTGCTGATTTCAAGCGTCTTATTGACGAGCGCGCGCTTTCTCATTCCTACTTGTTCTTTGGTGAATCGCAGACGGGAAAGTTTCTTTTTGCGCAGTGCTTGGCACACTACGCCGAGCGCGGCGTTTTTGAAACACCAAGCACTGTTCTTCGGGAAGCGCTCATCATCAGTCGTTCCGTGCGGCGGGAAGAGAGAGATGTCGATGCCACGGAAGCCGGAGGTTATCAACAAAACGGCGCCGAGGGAACTATCGGCATCGGCGAGGTTCGTGACGTGACCCGGTTTCTCCACCTCAAGCCTGTCGCATCACCCTATCGCATGGCGATTATTCGAGACGGTGAGTATATGACCGCGGAAGCCCAAAACGCGCTTCTCAAAACATTGGAGGAACCGCCCGGCGAGGGGGTCATTATCGTTACTGCTCGCGACCCGGCGGTAATTCTTCCCACGGCTGCGTCACGTTTTCAGCGAATCTTTTTTGCGACGCTCCCGAAGACACAGGTGCTTGACTTTATAAATAAATATGGTAGAATGTCTTCCTCTCGTGCGCAGACCGTTGCTCAGCAGTCCTTTGGAAGAATTGGCAGAGCCGTCGAACTTCTCGGAGAAAACACCCTCCGGCAGAAAGCAAGGGAGTTTGCGGTCAAGACAATTTCAGGGACAGCTTCGGCATCATGGATTGCGTCCTGTTCTGAAGAACTTTCCGAGTTTTTTGATGAACAACCGCTTTCAGAGCTTTTCTTTTCCGAGGAACTGATCGATGAGTTAAGAGAGCGGGACAGAACCGGAACGCTTGCAGGAGTATGCCGGATGCTGGTGGCGCGCGAGACATTGTCGCTGAATACGCGACTGTATCTCAAGCGCATGTTATGGACGATACACTCTCATTCGCATTAGTGTTCATTATAGGAATCGCCTGCCTTGCGGCGATGGTTTTTGCTTCCTTTGGCGGTGACATCGATGTTCTTGTGCCGGGCGGAGCAGACGGTTCATTGTTAGCGTCCGCGTCTGCCGCCGTGCAGAGCGACGACGTTTCAAAAACCGTCGGGCAATTTCTCATTTCCTTCGATTATTTCAAAAATGTTCATACAACCGTTCTTGATCCTCGCCAGGAGATTCGGGTACTTGATGTGGAGATACACAGTGACAGCAATCGCATGTACGCGGCCACGGATCGGGGGCTTTTCTTGAGCCGCGACGGAGGGCTAACGTGGAATCGGTTTGTCACGTCTGCGAATGAAATAACGGATGCCGCATCCATGTTTTCGCTGATTTCTTTGTCTTCGAACGGCGACGAGTATCTTGTGTCCGTGTTCAGCGGCGGCGTGGGTACAGTGTACCGCACGCGCGACTCTTTTTTCTCGCTTGAGAAAATTATCGACTTCGATGGTGAAGTTCCTTATGATATGCGCTTGGCAGGCAGCGAATTGTATCTTGCCATGTCCAGCGGCCAACTCATCGCGTGGGATCTTTCGAAAAATCATACGCGGGTTGTCAACGCGTTTCGATCTCCCATCGTCCGTATCTATGCGCCATCTGACGGCAAAGTGTACCTTTTGCTGAAATCAGGAACGCTTCTGAAAGGCAACTCTCTTGCATCGGACTTCAAACAGGTGCGGGTGTCCGTTTTGGGCTTTCTCCCTTTTTGGAAAGGCGCTAAGGTGCTGAGGCTTGCGTGGGACAAGAGCGGGACGCTGTATGCGCATGCCGCCGCGGGCGTGTGGAAAAGCACCAACAGCGGTATATCGTTCGCGTTGCTCAAAAATATTCCGATGCAAAAGAAGCAGATAGACGCACTGGCAGTTGACGGCACCATTATTCATGTGGTTTCGGGCACGCGCATGTTTTCAAGTTACGACGGAGCGCGCCATTGGAAAGTCACAGATCTTCCCAATAAGTTTAAGGTATCCAACATCTACTTTACGGGGGATCGTATTGTGTTGAGCATGTAGGTGGAGCCGCTGTGCGGTTTTTCTCATTGCTTTTAGCGCGGGTGCTGCGTTACAATGGGCACCATGGATGTTGTCGAGGGTTTGACCAAGAAGCTTGGAGAGGCACAGCAGCATTTTAAAGGGGACATTGCATCCATTCGCGGCTCGCGCCCCACACCGGCACTGGTGGAAGATATTGTTGTTGATTACTACGGCCAGCAGACTCCTCTCAAACAATTGGCTTCTATTATCATCGTCCCGCCGCGCGAGATTCAGGTAAGTGTATGGGATGCGGGCGCGGTCAGAGCTGTTGAGAAAGCGATCTCTGAGAAACTGAACCTGAATGCTGCAAGCGAAGGTACGCTTGTGCGCGTCGCTCTTCCTCCACTCACCCAAGAGCGTCGCGATGAGATCATCAAGCTGGTAAGGAGCAAAGCAGAGGAAGTACGCATCAAGTCGCGGATGCTGAGGGATGAAGCAAAAAAAGAAGTCGATGCGCAGAAGAAAACAGGAGACATCACGGAGGACGATCGTTTTGAAGCAATGGAAAAGATTCAGGAGGCAATGGACATGTTTAACAAACAGGTTGAAGATGCCGTTGGACGGAAAGTAAATGAGATCAGCGGATAACTGCGTGAGGAATTTTGAACGATGATAACAGACCTCATCATCTTCATTGTTGTTCTTGCGGTGTTGATCATTGCCCATGAGCTCGGGCATTTTTTAGCTGCAAAGAAATTCGGGATCTGGGTTGAGGAATTCGGCGTCGGCTTTCCTCCCAGAATCTTTTCGTATAAAAAAGGCGAGACGGTCTGGAGTGTCAATGCTGTTCCGCTGGGCGGGTTTGTAAAAATAGCCGGAGAGGATGCCGGCGAGGCGCATGTTCCTCATACTCAACAGCACGAAGAAGAACCCGTTGTTGTGGTTAAGAAGGTTTCTGAAGCCGTTGCTATTGCCCGCGGCGGCGAATATTCTGCTCGGGAGGTGATCGTTGAGAAAATCTATGCGCCTTCCGGTGCTGCTTTGCCTGATGCGGTTCCTCCGCATCGGCTTTTTTTCAATAAGCCGCTGTGGCAGCGGGCGGTAGTGCTGTGTGCGGGAGTCGTCATGAACTTTCTCGTGGGGTGGGTGATCCTGGCGGGGGTTTTTCTGGTAGGGAGCGAGCGCATGGTTGTGGTCGCCGACATTGCACCCGGCTCTCCTGCCCAGGCGGCAGGCATTGCGAGCGGAGACATTATTCGAGGTGATTTTGCCGGCACTGACGATTTTGTGGCGTTTATTGATGCGCAACGGGGGAAGGAAGTGACGTTTGAGATTGACCATGACGGTCAGCGGCGCTCGGTCACCGTTGTACCTCGCCGCGATCCTCCCGAAGGCGAGGGAGCGCTTGGTGTTGCCGTGGTACAGGGCGGTTTTGATCGTATGTCACTACCTCAAGCCCTGTGGGAGTCACTTGTCTACAGCGCCAAGCTGTTCAGTTTTATCTTTGTTATGCTGTTTAAGTTGATAGCGAGTATCTTTGGGGGAGAGAATTTGCTTGCATACGTGTCCGGACCTGTAGGAATCTTTGAAGCAACATCCCGCGCCAGCGGGCTGGGTATCGTGTTTCTCGCAAACCTTGTCGCCATCATCTCGCTGAATCTGGCGGCGCTCAACATTTTTCCGTTTCCTGCGCTTGACGGGGGACAACTGGTGTTTCTGGGGATTGAGAAGATCAAAGGATCGCCGGTGAGCGCGAAAGCGCAGCGCATCGTCAACACCGTCGGCCTCGCGTTGCTGGTGGTGTTCTTGGTGTACGTGACGGCGCAGGATATCGGGAAGTTGTTGTAGCCGGTTTTAGAATTTCTCCTCCGCACGTTTATCCGACGCTCCTTTGCGTCGGGCGTTTTTTATGGTATCATCCGAACAGGTTTTATGCGCCAGTCCAGCTTTCCTAATTTTATTCGTAAGGAATTCCCGCGTGATGAGGAAGCATCCAATGCGCGGATTTTGATTCGCGCGGGATTTGTGGAGAAAGTGATGGCAGGCGTGTACACGTATCTGCCGCTGGGGCTTAGAGTTATCAGAAAGATCGAGGCGATTGTACGAAGGCATATGAACGCATTGGGCGCGCATGAGATTCTGATGCCTGCTCTTACTCCCAAAGAAGCATGGATGACAACGGGACGGTGGGAGACGTTTGATGCATTGTTCAAAATCATCGCACGCGATAAGCGAGAGTACGCACTGGGAGCGACGCACGAAGAAATTGTCGTCCCCACCGCTCAGCGAGTGGTTTTTTCGTACAAAGACCTGCCTCTGGGACTCTATCAGATACAGGTCAAGTTCCGCGACGAACCGCGGCCCAAATCGGGGCTCTTGCGAGGCCGGGAGTTTATCATGAAAGACCTCTACTCGTTTCATGCCGATACCGCCGCGCTTGACCGTTACTATCGGGATGCGACTGGCGCGTATACCAGAATTTTCAAGGAGCTGGGGTTGAGCACATATGTGGTCGAGGCGTCCGGGGGGACGTTTTCGAAATTTTCGCACGAGTTTCAGGTATTCCATCCAAACGGCGAAGATACGGTTGTCTTTTGCCCTGCGTGCAACTTTGCTCAAAACAGCGAGATCAACACCAGCGGTGAGAACTCACCGTGTCCCTTGTGCGCCAAACCCCTTCAGCATCGGCGCGCCATCGAGGTGGGCAACATCTTTCGTCTGGGCACCAAATATTCCGAGCCGTTTTCGATGGTGTATAAAGATACACATGGTGTACAGCGGCCGGTCGTCATGGGATGTTATGGCATGGGCATCTCCCGTCTGATGGGAACGCTTGCGGAAGTTTTCTGCGACGATCGAGGTCTTACCTGGCCGCAATCGGTCGCACCGTTTGATGTGTACCTGATTGCGCTGTTTGGGCCGAACAAAAAAGAAAACACTGCAATTGCAAAACGCGCGCAGAGTGTATATCAGAAACTGACCGATACCGGCATTGAGGCGCTCTTTGACGATCGTATCGGCCCAAGCGCGGGGGAAAAATTCGCCGAGAGCGATCTTGTGGGAATCCCGCTTCGGCTGGTAGTGAGCGTAAAAACGGGCACTAAGATTGAGCTCAAGGAGCGGACTGCAAACCGGTCCCGCGTGGTTGATTTTTCTGCTGTTCAGAAGTATTGTAAGCGCTGACACTATGGGCTTTTTTGATCGCTTTAGAACTGACATCGGGATTGATCTGGGAACCGCAAATTCGCTGGTGTATCTGAGAGGGCAGGGGGTTGTCATCAACGAGCCGACGGTTGTGGCCGTCAACAACAAAACGAGCCAGATTATCGCTGTTGGAGCGGAGGCGCAGCGGATGCTGGGGCGCACCCCCGCCCACATCGACGTCATACGTCCTCTGGTCGGCGGTGTGATATCCGACTTTTTAACCGCGCAGGAAATTCTCAAACATTTCATCCGGCGAATCAGAAGCGGTTCGCTGGCGCGCTATGTGCGCGCGGTTGTTGCCGTTCCCACCAATGTCACCGAAGTTGAACGCAAATCGGTTGAAGACGCAGTTGTCTCCTCGGGTGTTTCAACGGTGTATCTTATTGAAGAACCCATTGCCGCTGCGCTGGGGGCGGGGCTTCCCATCGACGAGCCCGCGGCGACAATGGTTATTGATTTTGGAGGGGGAACCCTGGAGATCGCCGTGATTTCCATGGGCGGGGTAGTAGTGTCACGGAGCTTGAAAATTGCCGGCGACAGGTTTAACGAGGATATCGTACAGTACGTAAAAGATGTATTTAAAATGGCGATCGGAGAACTTACCGCGGAACGCGTTAAGACCGAAATCGGCTCAGCGCTGCCGCTTTCCAAAAAACTCGAAATGACCATTGCAGGCAGAGACCTTTCCTCGGGGCTGCCGCGGGAGGTGATTATCAAGGACGCACAGGTTCGGCTTGCGCTGACGCCGTCACTGAAGCAGGTTATTGAAACGATTCGCGACACGATTGAGAAGACGCCGCCCGAGCTTGCGGGTGACATTTTGCGGCGCGGCATTTATCTTTCGGGCGGAGCGAGCCTGCTGCACGGAATGGACCAGTTGGTTGAGAAAGAGATCGGCGTCAAAGCCGTTTTAGTTGACGATCCGCTCACCTGTGTGGTACGCGGCACGGGAGTCGCTATTGAGAATCTTGATCAGTACCAACATGTGTTTTCGGTGTCGGTTAAACCGGTTACGATCGAGTAGATAGATGTGTTATGCGGCGGCTTATAGTCGCACTGATTATCGTCTGCGGCGTGGCGGCGCTCGTCGCGTACGGAGAGGTAGGACAACGTCTCGGTTTTGTGATGCGCGACCTGACTCGTCTTGCATCGCTGTCGGCACTGGTGGATGAAAATACCGCGCTGAAAAAAGAGAATGCAACATTGCGCGCGCAATTGGTTGCCGGCGCGCAAACGCAATCGGAGCAAAGAATCGCGCTGACAGCGGCAAAAGTTTTTTCACTCTATCCGTTCAATATCAAAAGTACGCTCTATATCACCGCCGGCGCCGCACAGAATGTAGAGATCGGCGACGGCGTTTTGTTTAGTCCGCGCGTGTTTATGGGGAAAGTCGTACGCGTGAGCCGCACTACCAGCGAAGTGATAACGGTGTTTGATCCGTCTTTTTCCCTTCCGGTGCGCGTTGGAGCGGAAGAGGTGGATGGTCTGTTGGAAGGAGGACTTTCGCCGCGCGTCACGCTTATTGATAAAAACAAGCCGGTGAAGACGAACGATGCGGTGTACACCACTCACCCTTCATTGGCGTACGGGCTGCTGGTGGGGACCGTTTCACTGGTGCATGATGACGCGTCGGGCGCTTTTATCGAAGCGGAAGTAGCGGTGCCGTATGTGCTGGCGGATGTACGGGATGTATTGGTAACGCCATCACCTGCCAATGCTGCATTTTAAACTCACATCGTTTCCCGCCGCTTTGCTGCTTTTTTTGATTTCGGTAGCACTATGGTGTTTTTTCTGGCAACTGCAGGGTCTGAAGCCGAATGTTTTGTTGGTGCTGGTTGTCGTACTCGCCTTCTTTGTTCCCGTGCCCGTGATATATGCTCTGTTTCTCGTGCTGGTGGTGGCGTGGGTCCGTTACAGTCCTTTTCTTGAGATTGAGTACGGTGCGCTGGCACTGGCGGGAGTAGTGTCGTTTGTCATCATACGGCTGATTTTCTTTCGCCGCACGGTACCGGTGCTTTTAATTTGTATTTTGGCGGGGCAGACGCTGTTCTGGATTACGGTGCTTGGCGTGAGTGCGGCTGCGAGTATTCCGTTCGTTGTCGAGTTTCTCTATAATAGCGCCGTTGGAATTGCGCTGTTCAGTTTAGGTATATGGCTCGAAAAGAAATTTTCTTAGAGGAAGCGGTGCTGGACGATCTTTCGCGGGGGCTTGAGGTTATCGAGCGTCCTTTTTCACACGCTGCATTGCGCGGGCTTCTTATTGTTACCGTCGCAGTCGGATGTACGGCGGTGGGACGGGTTGTTTTTCTGGACGGTCTCGGAGGAGCTTTTTACCGGGAACGGGCTCTTGCCAACGCTGGTCAGCAAGTTATTGTGCGTGCGCCGCGGGGGATCATCTATGATCGTTTCGGGAAACCGCTCGTTTCCAACGAACCGAGTTTTTCGGTGAGTTTGAATCTCTCGGAATTGCTGAGGGAACCCGGCTCAGTACGTCATACGCTTGAAGCCATTTCTTCAATCGTCCCATTTGATGTTGATGAAGGACACCGGAGCGTTCTTGAAGTTGATCTTGAACATCAGGCATACTTTCCGCTCGCACGGGATCTTTCGCTGTCGCAGGTGGTGGCGCTTCGGCAGTTAAATCGGCGGGAGGTTGTGGTGGAGGAGAATTTTTCGCGCCGCTACGCTGAAGGGACAATTTTTTCACACCTTGTGGGCTACACGGGCATGGTCAGCCCCGACGATCTTTCGCGCGACTCCGCGCTGCTTTTAAACGATGAGATCGGCAAGAGCGGTCTTGAAGCATCATATGACGAGGCACTGCGGGGAGAAAACGGCGTTGCACTTGTGTTTCGAGACGTGCGCGGAGCGACCATTGACCAAAAAACAGTTCGCGACCCTGTGGCAGGCAATTCGCTGATCACCGCTATTGACGGAGATCTGCAGCGGTACTTCTATGAGACGCTTGAGCAGCAGCTGCGTGTACTCGGGCGAACATCGGGAGCTGGTCTTGCGATCAATCCCCAGACCGGTGAGGTGCTTGCATTGGTCAGTTTGCCTTCGTACGACAACAACACGCTCACCTCCGATCTTTTTGTCAACCGTCTGCGCCCCACGTTCAATCGGGTTATCTCGGGCGTCTACAGCCCGGGTTCAACCATCAAGCCGCTGGTTGCATTTGGAGCGCTTGAGGAGGGAGTTATTGATCCGCTACACTCGATTCTCTCAATCGGATACATTGAAATCCCCAATCCGTACAACCCCGACAAGCCGTCTCGGTTCGTCGACTGGAGGCCGCACGGGTGGGTGAATCTGTACTCCGCTTTGGCGCGCTCAAGCAACGTTTACTTCTATGAAGTCGGAGGCGGCTACGAAGGTCTGAAAGGACTCGGGATTGAGCGGCTTAAAGAGTACTGGCAGAAGTTTCTTGTGGCTACCAAGACCGGCATTGATCTGGTGGGAGAAACGGAAGGATTTCTTCCCGATCCTGCCACCAAAGAGATGCGTACGGGCGATATCTGGCGGCTGGGGGACACCTATAACGTTTCAATCGGGCAAGGAGATCTTCTCGTATCGCCGCTGGCGCTTTTACGTTCGATTGTGGGTGTGGCGACGCGCGGAGCGCTCGTGCGGCCCTTCGTGGTTCGCACCATCAAGGATGCGTCGGGGAATGTTGTGTTTGAGCATGCTCCATCGGCTGACAGGATGGAGGTGAAAAAAGCAGAAAGTTTTAATGAAGTCGAGACCGGCTTGCTTGATGCCGTGCGCAAGGACTACGGCACTGCCCATCTTCTCGCCTCAATTCCCATGACGATTGCCGCAAAAACCGGAAGCGCCCAGATTGAGAACAACCAAAAAACCAACGCCTTCTTTGTCGGCTATAACATTCCTCCGCAGGAGGAATCGCAGATGAACGCTGATAAGGAAAACTCGCAGATAAACGCGGATAAAAATATCAGCGAGAATCAGCGTTTAGATCGGCGTATATCTGCGCCAAAACAGATTGCGGTTTTGGTGTTGATTGAGGATGCGCGGGAGGGGAGCTTGAACGCCGTTCCGGTAGCGCAGAAAATCTTTGAATGGTACTATGAGAATAGAATAAAAAATGCCGAACGATGAATTATGAATAACCAATCCGAACTTCGTTATCACTCAACCACCGGGGAATGGGTGCTGATTGCCCCCAAAAAAGCCAAAAGACCCAATGATTTTGGGACGTCTTACGTAAAAAGAGTCGCTTCTCCCAAGAAACAATGTCCTTTTGAGAACCCTCAGAAGGCGGGCAACGACATTCCCCATTTTTGGTTTCCGGAAAAAGCTCCTCTCGAGAAATGGCGGCTCCAAGTTCTGCCCAACAGATTTCCGGTTCTGACTCACCGCTATCGGACGTGCGCCTCTTCTTTCAGACATGGGATGTACACAGTGGCTTCCGGCGTCGGCCATCATGACCTGCTGGTGACCCGCGATCATCATAAAACGTATCATCAGCTTTCCGACGCGGAAGCGGCCGATGTTCTGAAGGCCTTCATCAAAAGGTACAAAGAGATGATAGCCGACGGCTGCGTCCGCTACGTTTTGGTATTCCAGAACTTCGGGCCCAATGCCGGAGCGACAATCTATCATCCCCACTATCAGATACTGGCTCTGCCGGTCGTGCCCAATGCCATCGGCCGGTCTTTGGAGCATTCGAGGCATTACTGGCAATTGCACAAAAGATGCATCCATTGCGACATTATAAAAAACGAACTTAAAGAAAGAACCAGAATCGTTTATAAAAAGGATGGCGTTGTCGCTTTTGTGCCGTTTGCTGCCAAGGAACCCTATCAGGTGAATATTTTCCCCCTCAAACACCAGCCCTACTTTGAGGATTCCAGCGGCAATCTTGTGAAGCAGACATCGCTGGCGCTCAAAAAAGTCCTCACTTCGGTGTCAAGAAAGCTGGACGCTCCCGATTACAATTTTTTTATCCATACCGCCCCGATATTCAACAAAAAGAAATACAGACACTATCACTGGCATGCAGAAGTCATTCCCAAGTCAAATATCTCGGCCGGTTTTGAACTGGGGACGGGTGTCGAAATCAACCCGGTTTTTCCCGAAGACGCAGCTCGCATTTTAAGAAGCGCTCGGTAGAGGCGGCACTATGGTCGGGCAGATTCTGGCATTTCTTGCGCAGCTTACTGTTGCGGTCATTACATCCGCCGGATACGGGGGGATTTTTCTGCTCATGGCGGTCGGGAGCGCCAATATTCCCATCCCTTCCGAGATTGTACTGCCGTTCTCGGGATTTTTGGCCGGGCGAGGAATTTTTGAAGCGTGGATTGTCATCATCGTCGCCGTCGTCGGAGATCTTGTGGGGTCACTGGTCTCGTATGCGCTTGCCGGATGGGTTGTGGGCAAGCGTTCCCGAAGCGCTTTTGTGCGGTTTCTGATTCCTCAGGACTCTCTTGAACGCGCGCAACAATGGTATGCACGGTGGGGGGGTATGTCGGTGCTGGTGGGGAAGCTGCTTCCCATCGTCCGTATGTTCTCCTCGCTTCCTGCGGGGCTTGCGCGGATGAATGCGGCAAAGTTTGTTGCGTACTCGCTTGCCGGCTCGGTCATGTGGGTGGTGTTGTTGGTATGGGGAGGAATGACGCTGGGACAGCACTGGGAGCGCGTTTCAATGCTCATCAAGCAGTTTGATGTTGTGGTGGTGGCTCTTATCATTCTCGTAGTGGCGGTGTGGGTCAGAAACCATTTTGGTGATAGAATGGGAGAACGTGAAAAGTAATATGAGGAAACTGGTAATATTCAACTGGAAGATGAACCCGCCGACGCGCACGGCAGCCGTGCGCTTGGCGCGTAACATACGCCGTCTGAGGAATACACGCAGGAACGTTTTTGTCGCACCTCCGGCGGTGTACCTTTCGTTGCTGGCACCGCTGCAGCGCGGCGCGCTTGCGGCGCAGAATGTGGCGGCTGGAAAAGAGGGTGCATTCACGGGAGAAATATCGGCGCCTATGCTCAAAAGCGTGGGCGTGCGGTACTGCATCGTCGGCCATTCGGAGCGGCGGTACCTGTTTGGGGAAAGCGATGCGCTGATCGCTCGGAAAGTTTCCGCACTCGGGAGTGTCGGCATCACGCCGGTGCTGTGCGTGGGAGAGCGGAGACGGTCGTCGTTTATGTCGGCGCGGCGAGCCGTTATACAGCAGCTACAAAAAAGCCTTGCGGGGACCGGTTTAAAAAAACAACTTGTTGTCGCCTACGAGCCGGTCTGGGCGATCGGCGGCGACAAAAAAACGAATGTGGGACATGCGAGGCGCGTGATTGCGGCGATACGGCGATGGCTGTCGGAAAACGGCTGGCTTAAGACAGCCGTTTTGTACGGCGGCAGCGTTTCCGCAAAGAATGTCGGCGCGTTTGCGCGCGAGAGCGGCGCGGATGGATTTCTGGTCGGTTCGGCAAGTTTGCGGCTACCCGATGTGAAGCGGATTGTAAAGGCGGCGCTGGAAGGGGGATAGCGGCTGGGGTGCGGTGAGACGCCCCGTCACATTTGCGGGCATGCAACGTATGTGTTATCAGTAGTAATCGTAACGGTCATACTATGGAAAAAGAAAAATCAATGTTGTATCGGGCACTGTCGGTGTTTTTGGTGGTCGTTGCAGTTCTGGCGCTCTACGTGGTCGTGTGGGGACCGCTTGCACAGTACGGGGCGTCGCTGATGCCGTCGCAGACACTTTCAGCGTCTGCAACGGGCGAGGTGGTCGTCAAACCGGATATTGCTACCGTTACCTTCTCGGTTATTTCGGAAGGGGTAGATATTGCTTCCATTGTTGACAAGAATAACCAGAAGGTCAACGAAGCAATTGCGCGCGTGAAAGCCAAAGGAATTCCCGAGGCGGACATCAAGACGGCACAGTACTCCCTTGAGCCGGTGTATACGCAGCCGACTAAATGGACGGAAAGTTTTGTGCCGTCAATCGCTTCATACCGGCTTACGCAGTCGGTTGAGGTCAAGATTCGCGACTTTACGCTCATCTCTCCCATTCTAACCGAGCTTCCCGGTGTGGGCATCAATCAGGTCAGCGGGCCATCGTTTGGCATCGATGATCCCGAGAAGTATCTTTCCGAAGCTCGAAAGCAGGCATTTGATCGGGCTCGAGAGAAAGCATCGTCGATGGCGTTGCAGAATAGTCTGCGTCTGGTTCGCGTCATTACCGTCAGTGAGAGCGGTGGGCCGGTCTACTATTCCGGTCTTGAGAAAGCAGCCATGTACGGCATGGGCGGGGGGAGTGCACCTACTCCGCCGACTATCGAACCGGGCAGCCAGAAGGTGACTGCCTACGTGACGGTACTCTATGAAGTTCGCTAAGAAAGGTCGCTGGATTGTGGCAGTGTTGCTGGGGCTGGTGACGATTATCGGACTTGCTGATATTGTCTTTCTGATACCGCAGCAAAACCCCGCGGCACCGCCTCAAGAGGAAGTGTCAAATGGCATGGAGACGCTATCACTGGTCACCGCGGATGGCGTTCGTCTTACGGCTGACTTTTTTAGCGTAGAAAGTCCCCGCGGGTGGATTCTGTATCTTCATATGATGCCCGCAACCAAAGAGAGCTTCGTGCCTCTTGCGCAGCTTCTTGCACTGTCAGGATATGCGGGACTTGCCGTCGATCTTCGAGGACACGGCCAGTCGCAGGGAGGACCTCAAGGGTATGAGTCGTTTTCGGAGCTTGAGCACCAGACATCGCGCCAGGATGTTGACGCAGCACTTGTGTTTCTTGAGACGCAAGGAGCATCTAAAGATCGCATCGTTATCGTGGGAGCATCAATCGGCGCAAACCTTGCACTGGATGCCTTGGCGCGCGACAGAAGCCTGGCGGCGGCGGTCCTGCTCTCGCCGGGGCTTGACTATCATGGTCTTACCACCAAGAGTGCGGTGACGCGGCTGGCAGCGCCCCAGCGGGTGTTCTTTGCATCGAGCCAGGATGACGGTTATAATACTCAAGAGGTCGAAGAACTCTTTGGTCTTGTCCCTTCGGGTGTCGGTAAGAACAAAGTTGTGTTTACTCGTGCGGGTCACGGCACAACGATGCTTGAAAAGGAACCGTCGCTTGCCGATGCCATCGTGCGCTTCATTGTTCAATAACGGTATGGTCAAACAACATCTTAAAGATTTGTACGCGGGAGCTCTGGCCGGTCTTCTGATTGGCCTCTTCTCGTGGATTGTGGCGATTAATCTCTCGTATCAGGATGCGTTGCCGCTGTGGGTGCTGATTGTCTTGTTTGTCGTCGGCGTTCCGGTCGGCGTGCTGGTAGGAGCGGCTCTGAGCAAGTTTGTTCCCGTGCTGTTTGAGGTCGTTAAATTCGGAGTCACCGGTGTCCTCAACACCTTGGTGGATCTGGGGGTTCTCAATGCCCTCATGTATCTTACCGGCATCACCTCGGGTCTCATGTTCTCCGTGTTCAAGGGAGGATCGTTTATCATCGCGGTGGTCAACAGTTATCTCTGGAATCGTTTCTGGACGTTTAAAGGGAAAGACAGCGGCACTGGTCGGGAGGCAGCAAAGTTTTTCGGCGTCAGTGTGATTGGGTTTCTCATTAACGTCAGTTCCGCTTCGCTGGTAGTCAATGTCATGCCGGTGCTGTTCGGAGCTTCACCGCAGGTGTGGGCAAACATCGGTGCCATCGTCGCGACGATATTGTCGCTTGCGTGGAATTTTGTGGGGTACAAGTTTCTGGTTTTCGTGACCAAGAAAGAGCCCGCACAGATTCCGGTTGCTTGACACCGTTGTGAGAGGGGAGTATAATGATTCTGTTAAGTGAGCGAGATATTCCTTTGCGACGACGTCGACTGAGGAATGTCCTTCCTTCCCCCGCTGAAAGGCGGGGGTTTTGGTTTTATCCCCGCACCCCTGCGTGAGTGCAAGGGTCCACTGTCCGACTGATAGTACCGTGGGATTGAACCTTTGTTTTGCTGTGCTATTCTATGTACGGTGACGGGCGAGCACTCACTTAACAAAAACAAAAAGGAGGTCACCCCCGTCACCGCTCAAAGGGCATGTCCTCACGCGCTTTCTGAGTGGTGACGGGTTTTTTATGGCCGACAATTCATAAGGTCCTTTTCACACCTACCATGAACGTGGAACGCAATGTTTCTTTGAAGAATCTAAATTCATTTCGTGTTGACGCACGGGCAAAATATTTCGTTGAAGTCAAGAGCGAAAAGGATATTCATGCGGTCATAAAAAATAGGGAGTTGAGCAACCTCCCGGCATTTATTCTTGGAAAAGGGAGTAATGTTTTGTTCACAAAAAATTTTGACGGCGTGGTCATAAAGTCCAGCGTGAGAGGTCGGAAGATTATTGAGGATGCTGATGATCATGTTGTAGTTGAAGTTGGGGCTGGAGAAATTTGGCACGATCTTGTTTCATATGCAGCCCGAGAGAGACTCGGCGGTATCGAGAACTTGGCGTTGATCCCAGGAACGGTGGGCGCAGCTCCTATCCAGAACATAGCGGCGTATGGCCAAAACTTTTCCGATGTTTTTCATTCACTGGACGCAATTGATCTTAAAACTGGTGAGCTCAGAACATTTCATCGGAGCGAGTGCGAGTTTGATTACAGAACCAGCATCTTTAAAAAAGACGTCAGGGGGCGATACATCATTATTCGAGTCAGGATACGATTGTCAAAAAGACCGATTCTAGAAACTTCTTACTATCAAGTTGGCATTGCGCGAAATTCGATTGTGGATGAATTAAAAAAAATTTCTGCACAGCCTTACACTATCAGAGACGTTTATAATGCGGTGATCAATATTCGGACGAGAAAATTTCCTAACAGCGACGTCAATCCGAATGCTGGCAGCTCTTTTTTAAATCCGGTGGTGAGTGTGGATAAATTAGAAGAACTGAGAAGCAAAGTGTCCGAGTTGCAGTGGTATCCTGTTGACCAACTTCTGTACAGGGAGGCGGACGACACTTTTTTGAAGAAAAGCGACTCCGTCAAAGTGGCCGTTGGTAGGTTGTTGGAGAAACGCGGCTGGCTTGGGAAGTGGATTGGCAATTGCGGGATTCATGACAAAAGCGCCTCCATTATTGTAACCAACGGGAGGGCAGACGGTGGGGAGATTTTGAATTTCATGGAGATGATCAGGAAGGACTTCTTTGACGGCTATGGGATCTGGCTTGAGAGTGAAATAGATATCATTTGAGGAGAGAATTATAATTTTGCGGCATAGAAAGAGCGGTTTAGGCGAGTTTCTATGTGGTTTTTGCGCTTTTGTCGGGGCAACGGAGTTTTTTGTTCCAAGTGCTCTCTGTGCCCCATCGTTATCCCCACCGCTTTCATTTTTAAATTTATCCTTTTCGTTTTTTGGTTTTTTGTTTTGTCTCTTATGTCGACTTATCCACAGTTCTGCATTGCGTGCCCTTTCATTCGTATACTCCTCTTCTATAATAAAGACAGAGCGCACAACACTCTATTCTCGTGCGGTGTACAATGCCGGTCGAGTACGTCGCATTCATATCAGTCATAGGATCGTCCAGCCGGCAGCGTGTTCGGTTGGACAAAGCCACAATGGCAAAGAGAAAAAAAGCGGCCAAGAAGGCCAAGAAGGCCAAGAAGGGTTCAAAGCGCCGCAGATAAGCTTGCAAAATCGTCCTGACGATAACGTCAGGGCGATTTTGATATCAACTCAAGCAGTGCTATACTGCCAACTACTCACGCCACTCTTACTTTCATGAAAATTGTTATCAAAGCGACGCAGCTTGATTTAACGCCGCCGCTGAAGATATATATAGAGCGGCGCTTGGCACCGCTCGAGCGCCTGGTGCGGTCGTTTGAGAAAGCGGGCGAGTTGATGCTCAATGTCGAAGTTGCACGCGCGACGCGTCATCACAAGAAAGGAGATGTGTTTTATGTGGAACTGACCATGCGTGTGCCGCAAAAGACAATGCGTCTTGAACAAAACAGTCCGGATGTACGGATTGCGATTGATAAGGCCAAGGATCGTCTTAAAAGTGAACTGCAACGCTTTAAAGGAAAAATGCAGCGCAAGCGTATGCGCGGCCGGTAATACGATTCGATGTCACTATTCGGGAAAATTTTTTCCCCCACGCGTGTCTTTGAACAACGCGTGAGAGAAATAAACAATCTGGAAGAGCACTGTGCGCAGATGTCCGATGAGCAACTGCGTACAACAAGCGACGAACTCAAGCGCGCGGTCCGCGACGGCGAGCGGACGCTTGAGGAGGTGTGTATTGAGGCGTTTGCACTGGTGCGGGAAGCGGCAAAACGGACGCTGAAGCAGCGCCATTTCGACGTGCAGCTTCTGGGAGGAATGATTATTGCCGACGGCGCGATTGCGGAAATGGCGACCGGAGAGGGCAAAACTCTTGCCGCCACCGCACCCGCGTACCTTCACGGACTGACCGGCAAGGGCGTGCACATCATTACCGTCAACGACTATCTCGCGCAGCGCGATGCGGTGTGGATGGGGCAGATATACCATTTTCTGGGGCTGTCGGTGGGGTGTTTGGTGCACGAGCAGGCGTTTCTGTATGACCCCCAGTACACCCAAAAAAACCAGGACGAAAAAGCAAAACAGCAGAACGAGAAGGCAGGAGGCGGAGAATCAGAACTGGACAGGATGCGAGATACAGCCGGGGCGTTCAAGGTTGTCCATGAGTTCCTGCGGCCGGCGGCGCGCAAAGAAGCGTACGGCACCGATGTCGTGTACGGAACCAATCACGAATTCGGGTTTGATTATCTTCGTGACAATCTTGCGTACGCGACCGCGCAGCAGGTACAGCGCCCGCACTACTTTGCGATTATCGATGAAGTTGACAGTATTTTGATTGACGAAGCGCGCACGCCGCTGATTATTTCGGCACCGGATACGCAAGCGGCGCAATACTACAAATTGTTCGCGCGTCTGGCAACAGGACTTTCCAAAGACACCGACTACATCGTCGACGAGAAAGCGCGGGCGGTGCAGATAACCGACGAAGGGATTGAAAAAGTCGAGAAGGCACTGTCCATCGACAATCTCTACAGTCCGCAATACATTCGTCTCGCACATTATCTTGAGGAGTCGCTGAAGGCAAAAGCGCTTTTCTTACACGACCGGCACTATGTAGTCAAAAACGGCGAGATTATCATCGTTGACGAGTTCACGGGGCGGCTGATGCACGGGCGGCGGTACTCGGGAGGACTTCATCAAGCGCTTGAAGCCAAAGAAGGCGTTCGGGTACAGGAGGAGTCGCGAACGTTCGCCCAGATAACGATTCAAAACTACTTTCGTCTGTACGAGAAGATGTCGGGGATGACCGGTACCGCAAAGACATCGTCCGAGGAGTTTGCGAAGGTGTACGGACTCGATGTTGTCGTTGTCCCCACCAACAAACCGTGTGTCAGAAAAGATTATCCCGATTTTATTTATAAAACGCGGGACGCCAGATACGAAGCGCTGGTAGGCGAGGTAAAACGGCGGCAGGAAGCGGGAGAACCCGTGCTGGTGGGCACCACTTCGATAGACGAGAACGAAACGCTTTCGGAGCTTTTTGTGAAAGCCGGAGTCAGGCATGAAGTCCTCAACGCGAAAAACCATGAACGGGAGGGAGAAATTATCGCCCAGGCAGGACGCGCGGGGGCAGTCATGCTTGCGACCAACATGGCGGGCAGGGGCGTTGACATCGTTCTGGGCGGGAATCCTCCCGATGAAACGGCGGCGCAAGCAGTCAAGGAGAAAGGAGGATTGTTCGTGCTGGGTACTCAGCGGCATGAGGCGCGGCGCATTGATAACCAACTTCGCGGCCGCTCGGGACGTCAGGGCGATCCGGGCGAGAGCCGGTTCTTTCTTTCACTTGAGGATGATTTACTGCGGATTTTCGGGGGCGAGAAAGTCAAATCGCTAATGACGCGGCTTAATCTGCCCGAAGACGAGCCGATTGAATCTTCAATGGTTGCGCGCGTGGTTGACGAGGCGCAAAAGAAAGTTGAAGGAATCAACTTTGATGCCAGACGGCATCTTCTGGAGTACGACACGGTGCTGAATAAACAGCGGCAGACCGTGTACCGCAGGAGGCAAGGTATTCTGGAGCGGGTTGAAAAAGGGGAAACGGCCGCTGTTCTGGAGGAGGTGACAAAAAGCGTTGTAGTGCACGGAGTCGGCGGTATGCAGAAAGTTCCGGAAACTCCGGGGCAGGATAAGAACCCGCGAACCGCATTTGAAGAATGGATGCGGTCACTGGGGGTTCTGGAGAACAGCCGCTCCCTCTCGGATGAGGATATGCAGATGTTTGAAAACGGCGAGCTTCCCGCATGGCTCAAGGAAAGAGTAACTCTTGCGGCGGCGCAGGCGGATGCGGGTTTTCGCCTCATCGGAGCTCTTGACATGCTCTGGACGGCGCATCTGGAAAACCTCGAAGCGCTTCTTGAGGCGGTGCGAGTACGCGCGTACGGTCAGAAGGATCCGCTGGTGGAGTATAAGCGGGAAGGGTTTGAAATGTTTCGGGACCTTATGGCGTCAGCCGAGGCGCTTGCGGTGTCGGCGATATTTCAGTCGCTTGAGCAGAAAGGGAAGACCGCACAGGGCGCGACGGCGAAGGAAGTCGTACAGGCTGCTCCTGTTATTATGCCGTCCGGCGATGATCGAGCCGGTCAAAAGAAAATTGGCCGCAACGACCCATGCTGGTGCGGGAGCGGGAAGAAGTATAAGAAGTGCCATGGGGCGTAGAAAACGATTATGAGACGAGAAATGCTAAAAATCTTAGCTTGTCCAAAATGTAAGTCGCCATTAGGATTAGGGTTGGAAAACGAAATACGAAGCAGAATTTATAACGGAAAATTACATTGTCCCAAGCATAATGGCGTTGCCGAAATTGTCGATGAGGTGGTTTATTTCAGGAAGATAGGGGAAAACATCGTAAAATTGTCGATCCCATTGGATAAAGAAGCAAAGAGGAAATGGCTAAAATTTTTCTCAAAGCAGGAATTAGCGGCATTGCGAAGAGAATGGAAGTGGATGTTCAGTAAATTGAATCTTAAACGAAGCAAGACACATCTAGATTGGGCAACTGGAACAGGAAGATTTTTGAGAGAAGTTAGCGAGGTGTTTCGAGAAAATATAATCGTCTTGGAATATGATCGTGCAACTTGTATCTGGCTAAAAGATTTTTTAAAAAAGATAGGTAAATATTCTAAGGTTTCCATCGTATGTTGTGATGCACGAAATATGCCGCTCCGAAGTAACTCAATTGATAGTGTTAGCTCGTGGCACGGACTTGACGAGCCGAATATCAAAAAAGCACTAAACGAATCCAGAAGAGTATTGAAGGGCAGAAGACCAATAGCTTGTAGTGGGTTTTTCTTAAAGGAAACCCTCAAAAGTCTGAATATTGCTGCTAAAGAAAAAATGGAATTTGTTATTGAAGGTAAATCTTATCAGTATTTTAGAAGATTGGGTTTTACTGATGTTGATTATAAGATTTTCTGGGAAGGGAAATGGACGAGTAAAAGAGATTTTCTTCCGAAATTCGGAGATCATTGTGTAAATTATGGAATTAGCGGGAGAAAACCATTATGAATTCCCGCGGACATTCTTAGAATATCAAAAGGTGTCACGGGAAGTAGCAAGTTATAAATAGAAATGTGAAATACAATAAACTCGTCAGGGACAGGATTCCAGAATACATAAAAAGTAAAGGCGGAACGCCGATTACTTATATTGCCAACGATAAAGAGTATTGGGAAAAGCTGAAAGAAAAACTGCAGGAAGAAATAAAGGAATTTGGCGGAAACGAAACAATTGCAGAAATGGCGGACATTCAAGAGGTGATTGATGCCATGTGTAGGCATAAGAAATTCAGTAAGAAAAAACTTGAATCGGTAAAGAAAAAGAAGGCAAAAGAGCGCGGCGGGTTTGGAAAGAGAATTATTCTGGAAGAATCATAACTTCCTGCGTACACAGAAATAAATTCAAAAACACTACAGAGGCGTAGAGTTATCCACTGCATCATTGACAGCATGTTTATCTTAAGATAAACTTTAGACATATGAAAAACGCTATCGTCGGTTTAAGGGAATTGAGGGAAAATATAGAAAGCTATATCGCTCAGGTAAAAAAAGGAGAGTCGTTCATTGTAGTCCGCCGGTCAAAGCCGGTGCTCAAAATATCCTCTCCTGACGAGGAAGAGTTATGGGAGCGCGTGGTTGACTTTACCAAGATAAGAAAAGGAGGCATACCTCTCACTCAGCTGCTTTCTCGATTGTAGCCGGCAGTTATGGACAAAATCAGGAAAGCGTTGGAGAAATTGAGTAAAAAGGAGCGCGCGCAGATAAAAACTATCTTGACAAGATTAAACTCCGGCAGATTTGAGGGTCTGAATGTTAAGAAATTGAGAGGAAGGGAGGATATTTTCAGAGTGAGGAAGGGCGGTTTCAGGATTATTTATCGGCTGCAGGGTCAGAATATTTTCATTCTTGCTATTGGACGACGCCGGGAAAGTACATATGAGTTTTGAATGGGTATTGATTATTCTATACTTTCGTGGTATAATGTAGCCGATGAAAAAGATGCTGAAGAAGTACTTTATCCCGCATGAGGGAAACGACCATCGGCCGCATTTTTTGCGGTGGGAAGCGACAATGGCAGTGGCGGGAATCATTCTTTTCTGCGAAATCGTCTTTTTGGCAGGAGTCGGGTTTGGCGTTTCGGGCTTTCGGCTTTTTGGGGAGATTCTTTCAAACGTTCTTGTGGAGCAGACCAACGCCGAGCGGGTGACGCACGATCTTTCATTCTTAACCGCCAGCGCGGTGCTTGAGGATGCGGCACAGATGAAAGCCGATGATATGGCTCAAAAAGGATACTTTGCGCACACCAGCCCCGAAGGAATAACACCGTGGTACTGGTTTTCGGAAGCTGGGTACGGGTTCAGTTATGCGGGGGAGAATCTGGCGGTCAATTTCGTTGATTCGCGGGACGTGACGAATGCGTGGATGAACTCTCCAAAACACCGCGACAATATTTTGGGAGCGAACTTTACCGAAATCGGCATTGCGACTTCGCGCGGTGTCTACGAGGGCCGCGAGGCGGTGTTTGTGGTGCAGATGTTCGGAAAGCCCGCGCGTGTAGCGGCCGCTCAGACCGAAACATTGCCGGTCCTGCTTCCCGCGACCATTGTCCGAAAATCTGAAGAAGAACCACTCCCGCAGGAGACGTTCGTTGCGGTGCGGGGGACGGAAAACCAGGAGCCGGAGCGTGCCGATGCGGGTTCGGAAATAAACCAGATACCGGTGACTGCGGCGCCGCAGGCCGTTTCTAATCAGCCACTGCCGGTAAAAATCGCCGCTTCCGTAGCGACAATGCCGCGCAAAACTCTGACGGTGTTGTATGTCGTTATCGCGACTATCGTCGGGGCGGCGCTGCTGCTGAAGGTTTTTGTCAGGATAAGAATCCAGCACCCTGCTCTTATTTTCAACGGCGTGCTGATGCTGCTTTTGATCGTTTCTGCGCTGACCATCAACCAGTACCTGGCGCTTGCACAGGCGAGAGTGTTCTAACTTTTCTTGAGCTGTTGGTGAATGTTTTTACTAAAGGATACCTCCCGCTTGTGTGGAAGTGGAGAAAAATTCAAGAAATGTCACGGAAAGTGATATTTCGCAGTCCTGAGCTTGCCGAAGGATAAGCGTTGTCACGGGAAATAATTGGGGGTCAGGAGTTTGTTCTAAGCGAATATTTCTCCGTAAGGGCGGAGGAATGAAGTCAAGATAGTAGAAAATAGAATTATAGACAAAACTAAAAACACGGCTCCGGTAAATACCAATAAGCCGTGTTTTTAATGAGAATCTGTTTATTTGCGAGAAGTTTAACTCCAATAACTTCACGCAGTCTTTATTTACCGCATAAAATATAAATAGCGGGATTACGAGAAGCAGCACATGAATTCACATCGGTTACATTACAAGACGATGCTCCCCAACAGGAAGACTTGGGCCAGTTTACAACGGCGGTGGTACAAGTACCAGCAGGGCTACCATAGCTAGTATAAGAATTTACGACGACAGTTCCTGAGTCGCAGGTTGTTGTTGCAGTACAGCCGTCACTTGAACAAGTTGCTGATTTGCCGTTAAATGAACTTCCGCCTCCAGCCGCGTCAACGTATGCTTTCGTGGCGGCATCAGAGGGGTTAACAGGAGCACCAAGACCGGTGACTGTTGAGGAAGCCAATAGCCGGATATTCCCGTTGACGGTCAGTTTTTCTGATGGTGTCGTCGTCCCGATGCCGACTCTACCGCCCGAAGTCACATTCAAAACATTGGTTGTTGTGGCGACGGTAAAGAGTGTTGCCGGCGTTGTTGTCCCGATGCCGACATTGCCGCTGGATGGAGCAATTGCAATATTATTCAAATTGTCCATTGAAATATTATTCGTATAGGTGTTCCTGTTAACAAATTCAAGTAGAGGAGCGTGGCCGGTTACATTGGAACGTATACTAATTCCTATATACGCAGAATCTGGCTGCTGCACTTGTAGTGATACAGCTGGCGTTGTCGTCCCGATGCCGACGTTGCCTTCTATAATCATTCCGCCAGTCGGTGGCGAGGTGGTTCTGTATGTTTCGGCAGTACCGATCGAGATTCCTTTAGAAAACCGTCCTTGCTCCCACCGGTTCCCGCTAGTCAGGCCGATTTTGAAAGAATCATCTGAACCCGGCAACAGATCGCTGTCGAATGTCGCTGCCGAGACGCGCGAAACCGCGCTGCGAAGAGAACGGCTGACGGTGCGTCCCGACGCCTGCGTCGCGTTTGAAAGCGCAAGGTCAATCTGCACCACGTCTTTTGCCGGATATTGGGTGAATTTCTTGAACTCCAGAGCATCAACGACGACGGTATCGCTGGTGATCACCTGTGCGCCGCCCGCGCCCTGCTGGATGTAGATGCGGCCGCCCGAAAGATATATCAGTGTCGGATCCTGGGAGGGCGTTTTCATTCTCAGCGTCAGCGTTGAGGTTGCCGTCCCGGCGGCCAGGTCAATCAAACTTGACTCCCTGACCAGCCGCTGGATGGTCTGCATGGCGAAATTAAGCTGCCCCGTCACCTCGTTTTGGGCTGACTCTTCCACCTGCGTTTTGGTGACGGTGGAAACGATACCGGTCATCAAGCCGGCAACAATTCCCACAATGCCGATGTAAATAAGAAGCTCGGCGAGCGAAAATCCTCCCTGTCTTTTTACAAAATCAAAATTCGTATGCATGCGCGTCTTTGATTACTCGTACGATGTAAGTATAGCACGTTGAGCTGCCGTCCGGTGCACGCGGTGTGGATAAAAGCCGCCTTTGAGCGCCCTATTCGATGACAACTTTGCCGATGATGTCGTCAAGTCCCACCAAACCGAATCGCGTGGCATCCAGCGTGCCCTCGGGAAGGTTTCCCAGTAGCAGGTACGCTTTGTCGGGAATGACGGGATAATCACGCGCGTAGAGTTTGAGCATTCCCGCGCGGTCGGCGGGGATTGCATATTCCTCACCCATGCTGGTGGTGAGCGCTTTGTCGTTGACTATGATGCGATACGCACTTCCTGATGCTTCAAGATGCCAGCGGTCGCCGGGGACTCCCTTGACGATTTTTATAACGGGGTCCGGGTTTCCTTTGTAATCGTAGGTGACAATATCATCGCGCCGGACAGGGTTGCACGCATAGTAACCGACAAGGACGGTCACTATGTCTCCGGCTTCAACAATACCTGACAAAGAAGAACCCCGAGCGGTGCGGCGCTCGGGTCGGACAGCACATGTATCTTGAGCGGTAGGAGTGTCGGAGGAGGAACCTTGCGGCACCGACGTTGGCTGATTGTCGGGAGCGACTGCCCGCAAAGACGCCTGCGATTCCTGCACGGATGAAGATGGCTGGGGGGAAATCGGCGCAAGGCGCGAGTACGTTTTTGCCCAGCTCCAGAAAAAAAAGAATGTAAGAGCACATACGACAATGCACACACAAAGCGCGGTAACGGTGGTCGGCGACAGTTTTCTTGGCGGGTGATTGCGGTCGGTCATCGTTTTCCATTATACTCCAGATGTTCACTCTCACACCAAACAAATGATGGAAAACATAAGGAATTTCTGTATCATTGCTCACGTTGACCACGGCAAGTCGACGCTTGCCGACCGTCTGCTTGAGATCACCGGAACAGTAGACGCGCGGCACATGAAAAACCAGTACCTGGATCAGCTGGAGCTTGAACGCGAGCGGGGGATTACCATCAAGATGGCACCCGTGAGGATGCTGTGGCATCCGCACCGCGGATTAACGCAGATAGACACGCAGATGGACGCTGATAGATCTAACCGCGGACTGACACAGGCTGAAACGCAGATTGATGTGGGTAAGAAATATGATGTTTTTCTGTACGCTGATTTAACGTATGCAATAAGAGGAGCGGCATTTACTGTTTGGAATACGTTGGGTTCCGGGTTGAAAGAGGGCATATATCAGAAAGCGCTTGAGGAGGAGTTGAGGAAAAGAAAGTTGAGTTTTGCCACCCAACAATCGGTGAAAATTGAGTATGAGGGGAAAAGCGTCGGTGTTTTCCGCCCCGACCTGCTTGTTGAAGACAAAATCATCGTTGAGCTCAAAGCGCAGCCGTTCATCGGAGAAACAGAAAAGAAGCAATTATGGTCGTACCTGAAGGGGTCAGATTATAAACTTGGCCTTCTTGTTAATTTTGGCCCTCGCGGGGTAGGAGTTGAACGTGTCGTATACGACACTGTTCGCCATCTGCGTGAATCTGCGTCAAATCAGCGAGAATCTGCGCAGGTTGAGGAGTACATCCTCAATCTGATTGACACGCCGGGGCATCCGGATTTTTCGTACGAGGTGTCACGTTCGTTGGCTGCCGTGGAGGGGGTAGTACTGCTGGTGGATGCGATGCAGGGAATTCAGGCGCAAACACTCTCTGTTTTTGAGGCGGCGCGTAAAGCCGGACTTGCGATTATCGGAGCTGTTAATAAGGTTGACCTGCCGGCCGTTGATGCCGATAAGAGCGCGCAAGACATTTCCGAGCTGACGGACATACTCGTTGAGCGGGTTCACAGAGTTTCGGGCAAAACCGGCGAGGGTGTTTTGGAGTTGCTTGCGGATATCATTGCATCAGTCCCTGCGCCGCAGCAAAGAAAAGCGCCGACGGGTGTGAGCGGCCGGGCGTTCATTTTTGACTCTTTCTACGACGACCATCGCGGCATCGTGGCGGCGGTGCGTGTCTTTGAGGGGTGTCTTGAGAAAGGCGATGCGGCAATGCTTGCGGCGGCGGGGGAGCACGTGAAGCTGAAGGAGGTCGGCTACTTCATTCCTCAACTGAAAGAGGCGGCATCGCTGGACGAAGGGGAGATTGGTTTTATAGTCACTGGCCTTAAGGATACGTCGAAAGTGAGAATCGGCGACTCTGTTGTAAGCGGCTCGAAGTTTACAATTTCGGATTTGAAATCGCTTGCGCTGCCTGGTTACCAGCATCCCAGGCCGGTGGTATTTGTGTCGTTCTTTCCGGACGACGCGGATGATTTTGAAAATCTCAAGCGCTCGCTTGCACGACTTCAACTCAATGATTCGTCACTGACGTTTGAGGCGGATTTCAACGAGGTGTTGGGGAGGGGATTTAAGGGAGGATTTTTGGGAAAACTTCACTTCGAGATCACCGCGCAGCGGCTTGAGCGCGAGTTTGGAGTGGCAACGGTCGTATCATTTCCTTCGGTGGCATACCGTGTCAAGACGGCCGTGCACACGCGGGCGACAGACAGCGAAG